>Ga0247730_1000087_pt1 | contig 96127 bp, 81 predicted proteins | sample UWRJL073202C2_FD_180959 | JGI IMG/M metagenome (GOLD analysis project Ga0247730, IMG submission 180959) | Plant litter microbial communities from Arlington Agricultural Research Station in Wisconsin, United States - UWRJ-L073-202C-2 | ecosystem: Environmental > Terrestrial > Plant litter >...
TTGCTGACTTTCTTTCTAGTGGGACACTTGCATTTGGTTGACTCACTGCCAACCGCAAGGCGTCCACACAATTCACCTGCGCACACTGTCAAAGATCGTTTCGCTGCAGCAACTTTCGTTGATGCCCTTGGACATTTCGTCCGAGGTGAGCCGCCCATTCTATATCGTTTTCCGTTTCCGTCAACACCCCAGTGAAGCTTTTTTTCGGGGTGGTTGGTGAAGCGATATAGCTGCCGTAGCGTTCGTCTTTCGACGTGGGCCGCTGCGGGGAGGCGAATAATACGTCTTTTTCGCCGCGCCGCAACAGGTTTCGTGAACTTTATTTGAAAGGCGCGTTAAATCAGTCGGATACGAGCGAAGTTTCGCTTGCCCACCTGCAGTACTCCCTCGAAGCCCGCATGGAACACGCGCGATGCGTCTTCCACCACTTCGCCGTCGATACGAACGGCGCGCTCTTTCAGCTTGCGGCTGGCTTCCGAGTTGCTGGGGGTGACGCCTGCCGCCGTCAGTAATGAGGCCATGCGGAACCCTTCGGGCGGCACGACGACATCAGTAAGAGGAAGGAGGCTGGTGTCTCCCTCGCCACGGACCACCGCATGCCAGCCGGCGATCGCCAGTTCGGCGGCAGCCGCGTCGTGGAAACGGGTGGCGATCTCTCGTGCGAGGCGCAGCTTCGCGTCACGGGGGTTCAGCACCCCCGACGCGATGTCGGTCTTCATGACGGCCAGCTCATCCAGGGAGACATCGAAGCTCAGCAGCTCGAACCAGCGCCACATGAGCTCGTCGCCGATCTTCATGGTCTTGGTGACGATGTCGATCGCGGGTTCATTGATACCTATGTAGTTGCCGAGGGACTTGGACATCTTGTTGACGCCATCCAGCCCCTCCAGCAGCGGCATGGTCAGCACGATCTGCGGAGGCTGCCCGTGGTGTTCCTGGAGCGCGCGCCCCATGAGCAGGTTGAACTTCTGGTCCGTGCCGCCGAGCTCCACGTCGCATTCCAGCGCGACCGAATCGTAACCCTGCACCAGCGGATAGAGGAATTCGTGGATGGCGATGGGCTGCTCGCCCCTGTAGCGTTTGGCGAAGTCGTCGCGCTCGAGCATGCGCGCCACGGTGTGCTGGGCGGCAAGGCGGATCATGTCGGCCGCACCCATCTTCCCGAACCACTCCGAATTGAAGCGGAGCTCGGTCTTCTCCTTATCGAGGACCTTGAAGACCTGCTCGGCGTAGGTCTCGGCATTGGCCAGCACGTCTTCACGCGTCAGCGGCTTGCGCGTGACGTTCTTCCCGGTGGGGTCGCCGATCATCCCCGTGAAGTCGCCGATCAGGAAGATCACCTGATGGCCGAGGTCCTGGAACTGACGCATCTTGTTGAGAAGGACCGTGTGGCCCAGGTGGAGATCCGGCGCCGTCGGATCGAACCCCGCCTTGATGCGCAGCGGGTGCCCCGTCCTGAGCCGGGCCTCAAGGTCTTCCTTCTTGATGATCTCGTCGGTGCCGCGCGCGATCAGCGCCAGCGAGTGCTCCAGCTCGTTCATGCTCACTCTCTATATATGTAGTCATTTGGCGATCTTCACATTTGTGTGTGAAAGCCCCGTGGGGGTTAATTGTGCGTTAACCCTACGATGTGATGCAAAGCCTTGATGTGAAAGGCGTTGACGCGCTTTACACGAGGCCGTTATGGTACGGGTCAACCCGGGGCGAGCGGATACAGAAAAGATTATGGTCGATGTGAACCGCGAGGCTCAAAGCACTCGCAAGCAGGCTATCCGGCGCAAGGCACAGCGCCGTCATTCGCACTTCTACGACTCCCGTGCCGCCCACTGGTCGTTCAGTCGCAATGCGTCGTCCGAGCCGCTGAGCTGGAGCCGTGAACGCTGGATACTCGCCGGCACCGCGTTCCTCCTGGTGATCCTTTCGGCCCTGGTGATCCCTGCCTGGGCAGGCGCGATGAAAAAACAGACGGCGGTGAGCAATGCCGCTCCCGTCGTGCATGCCGTCGTCCCGCTCGCACTCCCGAAGGTCGACCCCGCTGCCATCAAGCCGCTCGCCCCTGTCGAGAACTGGGAAACCGTGCAGGTGCAGGCCGGCCAGACGCTCGCCGACATCTTCCTTGCGCAGGGCCTGTCGATGACCGACCTCCAGCACGTCATCGACGGCGCGGGTGGCACGAAGGTATTCCACCAGATCAAGCCGGGCCAGGAATTCCAGTTCCTCGTCAGCACCGACCACGTACTGAAGGGCGTGCGCTTCGACCAGGACGAGGCAAACATCGCCACGCTGCGTCTCGATGGCGCCTCGCCGCAGCTCACCACCCAGACGCGTGACGTGCAGCGCCGCGAACACATCGCCCACGGCCTGATCGACAGCTCGCTGTTCGGCGCCGCATCCAAGGCCGGCATGAGCAATGCGATGGTGTTGAAGCTTGCCGAAGTGTTCAAGTTCGACATCGACTTCGTGCAGGACCTCCGCGTCGGCGACAACTTCACCGTCGTGTACGACGACGTGTACAGCGACGGCTCGTTCCTTCGCGAAGGCGACATCGTGGCGGCGGAGTTCGTGAACCAGGGCAAGCGTTACACCGCTTACCGCTTCAAGAATACCGACGGCAAGTACAGCTACTTCAGCGAGGAAGGGCGCCCGCTCACCGGCTCGTTCCTGCGTATCCCGGTGGACTTCACGCGCATCTCGTCGCAGTTCAGCGCCGGCCGCATGCACCCGATCCTCGGCAAGATGCGCGCCCACAAGGGCGTCGATTACGCGGCGCCTACCGGCACGCCCATCCATGCTGCAGGCGATGGCGTGGTCAAGTTCCGCGGCTGGATGAACGGCTACGGCAACTTCGTGGTGATCCAGCACAACGCGACCATCAGCACGGCGTATGGCCACATGTCGCGCTTCGCCAACCTGCGCGTGGGCCAGCGCGTGACCCAGGGCAGCACCATCGGCTTCGTCGGCATGACGGGCCTGGCCACCGGTCCCCACCTGCATTACGAATTCCGCGTCAACAACCAGCAGCGCGATCCGCAGACGGTCACCCTGCCCAAGCCGGAACCGCTGCCCGCCGGCCAGCTGGCGAAGTTCAGGAAGGAAGTGGTCGCTCCGCAGCTTGCCCGCCTCAACCGCGTGGACAACAACACGAAGCTCGCGCGCGCCGACACGGCTTCGAAAAGCGACGACTGAGTCGTGGCCACCGCGGACGGCCTTTACATCGGTCTCATCTCCGGGACCAGCGCCGACGGCATCGATGCCGCGCTGGTCCGCTTCACCGACGAACGCCCCGCCCTCGTGGCGGGGCTTACGCATCCGTGGGACGACACCCTGCGCCGACGCATCCTTGCCGTGGCCCAGGACGAGGAGCGCCTCGACCTCGATCAGTACGGGCGCCTCGATGTCGCCGTGGCCCTCGCCTTCGCCGATGCCACGCTGGCCGTCATGGCAGAGGCCGGCGTCACGGCGCCGGAGGTGACCGCCGTCGGCTCGCACGGGCAGACGATCCGTCACCGCCCGGATGGCCCCTTGCCGTTCACGCTACAGATCGGCGATCCGTCGGTCATCGCGGAACGCACGGGTATCGACACCATCGCGGACTTCCGCCGTGCCGACGTGGCAGCGGGCGGCCAGGGTGCGCCGCTGGTGCCCGCGTTCCACGCCACCGTGCTGCGACCCGACAGCGGCGCGCGGGTCGTGCTGAACCTGGGCGGCATTGCCAACGTCACGCGACTGACTGCACGTGGCGACGTGACCGGCTTCGATACGGGGCCGGCCAACGGACTCATGGATGCGTGGTGCCTGCGCCACCGTGGCGAAGCCTTCGATCGCGATGGCCGGTTTGCCGCCGGGGGACATGTCGACGAGGCGTTGCTGGCGGAGCTGCTGGACGACGCGTATTTTGCCCTTCCTCCGCCCAAGAGCACCGGGCGTGAGCACTTCCACCTGGGGTGGCTCGACCGGCACGCGCGGGTGACGACACTGCCCGCAGCCGACGTGCAGGCGACGCTTCTTGCACTGAGTGCCGTGTCGATCACGAATGCCATCACCCGCCACGCGCCCGACGCAACTGACGTGATCGCCTGCGGTGGCGGCGTGCATAACGGGGCGCTCATGCGGGCGATCGAGGCGAGCCTCCACGGGCGGCCACTGGTAGCCAGCAGCCATCTGGGGATTGATCCCGACACGATGGAGGCCATGGCGTTTGCCTGGCTTGCCTACCGGCGTGTCCGTGGGGAGCCGGGGAACCTGGCGGCCGTGACCGGCGCGCGTGGCGCGCGGTTACTGGGGGCGCTTTACGCCGCTCCCCTTCCCGCTGCTCCGTAGGAGTGCGCCCTGCGCGCGACATCTTTTCGCGAAGCGCTCGAGCATGTCGCGAAAAGATGTCGCGCGCGGGCGCGCTCCTACGGGAGAGGTGACGCGAAAGGATGTCGCGCGCAAGGCGCGCTGTCACACGGAATGGGGCGTTGTACGCCCTAGCGTGCTGCGGAGGCGGCCAGTGTCGCGGGCGATGCCTGCGCCAGTGCAGCCAGCGCTTCCTGGAAGGCCACCTGTTCGTCGGTGTTCCATGTGCCGGCGAGGTGCGCGATGTCACCCGGCTGGATCAACAGCTCGCTGAACGCGTCGCCCGGGCCAAGACCCAGCCCGTAACGCAGCGTATGAAGAATGACTTCGTTGATCGACCAGCGTCGCTCGCGCGCGAGCGTTTTGATGCGCTCGGCCATCTGCTCGTCGATGTGTCTCACTACGATATCTGGCACGTGCGTCGTCCTCTTTCGCGCATGCCCCCTGTGTTCCGGATATTACCGAATTTCGTACGCGCGTAAAGCTAGCCCGTACGGGCTAAGCCGGCCCGGCGGTTGTCATGCCGACCGCATTCGTCGGCGTCGGCATGCGCCGCCACAACAGCGCCAGCACGATGAGCGTGGGCACGATGGAGACGGTGCTGATGATGAAGAGCGCACCGTAGCCGGAGTCCTTCACCAGGAAGCCGGACAGGCCGCCGATCAGTTTGCCCGGCAGGTTGGCCAGCGCGCTGAGGAGGGCGTACTGCGTGGCGGTGAAGCTTCGGTTCACCAGCCCGGACATGAAGGCCACGAGCACCGGCCCGGCGAAACCCTGCGCGAAGTTGTCGCCGGACAGGGTCGCCACGAAGGCCCACGTCTGCCCCGGGTTGGCTGCCATGATCAGGTAGAGCATGTTCGAGAGGGCCACGCCCACGGCGGCCACCGCAAGCAGGCGACGCATCTCGAAGCGCGTCACCGCCCAGCCACCCAGCAGCGCACCGGCGATACCGATGATCACGCCATACACCTTCGACACTTCGGCGATCTGGGTCTTGCTGAAGCCTGCGTCGAGATAGAAGGGATAGGCCATGACGCCAAGCATCTGGTCGGGCAAACGGAACAGCGCCACGAAGAGCAGCAGCGCAAGCGCCAGCCCCCACCCGTAGCGGGCGAGGAAATCGCGGAACGGACCGACGAAGCCTTCCTGTATCGCCGTGCGCAGCGGGACGCGCGGACGCACCCGGTGCTCCGGCTCCCGCGCGACGAGCACCGCCACGATGGGAATCAGCAACAGCGCGCAGATCATCACGTAACCCTGCTGCCAGCCCAGCCGGTCGGCAACGATCAGTATCCCGGCGCCGCCGGCGATCAGGCCCAGTCGGTACCCGAGCGTATAGGTCGCCGCGAGCGCGCCCTGCGCTTCGAACGGGGCGATTTCCACGCGGTAGGCATCGACGACGATGTCGATGGTCGCGCCCGCGAGCGCAGCGACGAAGGTCACCGCCATGAAACGGGCCAGCGATGCCGTCGGCGGCATCATGGCCATGCCGAGGAGACCGACCGCGAGCAGGAGCAGCGCGAACATCAGCCACCCGCGGCGCAGGCCCAGGCGACCGAACAGCGGCAGGCGCCACTTGTCGACCAGCGGCGCCCACAGGAACTTGAAGTTATAGGCGAACGTGACGTAACTCGCGATGCCGATGGCACCGTAGTCGACGCCCGATTCCTTCAGCCACGCCGACAGCGTGTTTCCCACGAGCAGGAACGGCAGGCCGGACGCCAGCCCGAAGAACAGCATGATGACGGCACCCGGCTGGGCGAACGCCGCCGTGACCCCGCGAAAGCCCTTGTAGCGGCGGGGCGCGTTGCTTTCGCTCACTCGGCATAGTCCACGGTGAACGGCGCATGGTCGGAAAACCGCTCGTCACGGTAGATCGAGCAGTCGCGCAGGCGGTCGCGAAGCCCCGGACTGACGATCTGGTAGTCGATGCGCCAGCCCACGTTGTTCGCGCGAGCCTGGCCGCGGTTGCTCCACCAGGTGTATTCCACGGCGTCGGGCCGGATGGCGCGGAAGCTGTCGACCCAGCCCATGTCGTTGAACAGCAGGTCGAGCCAGGCGCGCTCTTCGGGCAGGCAACCGGAGTTCTTCTGGTTGGAGGTCCAGTTCTTGATGTCGTTGCGGGTGTGGACGATGTTCCAGTCGCCGCACAGTACATAGTCGCGGCCGCTCGCGGCCCACTCGCGGAAGATCGGCGCCAGCCATTCCATGATGCGGAACTTGTACTGCTGCCGCTCGTCGCCCGACGACCCCGAGGGAATGTAAAACGACACGACGCTCAGGTTGCCGTAGCGCGCCTCGATGTAGCGGCCTTCGCAATCGAAGTCTTCGCGACCGAGCGACGTGCGGACTTCGTCGGGCTCGCGTTTCGAATAGATGGCCACGCCGCTGTAGCCCTTCTTGCTGCGGGCATCGTGATAGAAGCAGTGATGGCCATCCGGACGGAACATCGGGTCGGTCAGCTGGTGTTCCTGGGCCTTCGTCTCCTGCAGGCAGACGACATCGGCGTCCTGGGCACGGAGCCATTCGAAGACGCCCTTGGTAGCGGCGGAGCGGATGCCGTTGGCGTTCAGCGAGATGATGCGCATGGGACCTTTCTTGCGTTGTCTGGCGAGCCTCCCATCATACTGTGCGCATGCTTATCGTCCGAATCCAGCCCGTGACCGCGGCACTGCGTCCCGCCGTGCTGCGCCTTGCCGTCCACCCCGGGCAGCTTCCGTTCGTGGGCCGCACGGGGGATTCGCTCGCCGATGTCGCCGTATGCCCGGGCAGCGAAGCGCTGGCCCTGTGCGTCGATGACGAGGTGGTGGGTTACGTGCGCATCGATCGCCATGCCGCCGCGCTCGGGGATCATCCGCTCGTCGACGGTGCCGTGGCCCTGCGCAGCCTGATGATCGACGCCGCGCGCCAGGGCCAGGGCATCGGCGCCGCAGGGCTTGCGGCCATCCATGCGTGGGTCGCCGGACGGTACCCCGACCGTGAGCGGATCCTGCTGACGGTCAACGTACTCAACACGCCTGCCGTCCGCGCCTACCGGCGTGCCGGGTACCGGGACAGCGGCGAGCTGTACCATGGCGGCGCGGCGGGTCCGCAGCATGTGCTGTGGCGCCCGCTCCATCCCTGGAACAGCTGAGAGAGAACCCCCGTGCACGACTACCAGCGCGAATTCATTGAACTCACCCTTGCCCGCGACGTACTCCGCTTCGGCGAGTTCACACTGAAATCCGGCCGTACCAGCCCGTACTTCTTCAACATGGGCCGTATCGACTCCGGCGCGGCGCTGGCTCGCCTCGGCCGCTCGTATGCTGCCGCCGCCACGCGCTCGGCCGTGCCCTACGACATGCTGTTCGGCCCTGCCTACAAGGGCATCGCGCTGGCTGCGGCCACGGCGATCGCACTGGCCGACACCCAGGACCGCGACGTGCCGTGGGCCTACAACCGCAAGGAAGCCAAGGCGCACGGCGAGGGCGGTTCCCTCGTGGGCGCACCGCTCAAGGGGCGCGTCCTCATCGTCGACGACGTGATGACCGCCGGCACGGCCGTGCGCGAGTCACTGGAACTGATCCGGGAAGCCGGCGCCGAGCCCGCCGGCGTGCTGATCGCCCTCGACCGGCAGGAACGCGGCCAGGGCGAGCTGTCGGCCGCCCAGGAAGTGGCCCGGCACTTCGGTATCCCGGTGATCGCGATCGCGACGCTGGCCGACGTACTGGCCTATGCCGGCGAGCGTCCCGAACTGGCAGCCGAACACCAGCGCCTGCTGGCCTACCGCGAGCAGTACGGCGTCGAAGCCTGACTGCTGGCCCCCGCATTGCCGTGCACGCACAAACTCTCCCTCCCCGCTGGCTATACTCCGGCGACAGGAGGGGGAACAACATGCGAAGTACTCGTTACATTCTGGTGGGTGCCGCCCTTTGCGTCGGCACCGCGGCGTTTGCCCAGGGCAACACCAGCAACAACAACGGCTGGCGTTACAAGTGGAAGGATGCCTCGGGGCATTCGTATTTCAGCGACAGCCTGTCCACCGATGCGCTCAAGGCGGGCTACGACGTCGTCAACGCCCAGGGCATGGTGGTCAGCCACGTCGATCGCCAGCTCACGTCCGACGAGCGGGCAGCGGCGCGCAAGGTCGCGGATGAAAAGGCCGTGGCCCAGGCCGCGCAGGAACAGCGCCAGCGCGACGACACGCAGATGCTGAACGCGTATCCGGACGAGACTGCGTTCGCCGCCGCCAAGGCCGCCGAGCTGGATAACTACGAGCAGGCCGCGCGCACGACGCGCCTCAACCTGCAGGGCCAGGAAAAGGCGCTGACCGACCTGCTCAACCGCGCAGGCGATCTCGAACGAACGAAGCAGCCGGTACCCCCGTTCCTCAACGACCGCATCAGCGAGCAGCGCAACCTGGTGGCCAGCCTCCGTGCGACGCTGCTGCGCCAGCAGGCCGCGAAAGAAGCCGCGAAAGCCAGTGGCGACGCCCAGCTCCAGCATTACCGCGAGCTGCGGGCCGCCGACAAGGCCAGTCGCGGGGGTTGAGTCCCCCGCGCATCAGAACGGCAGGGCGAGGTTCCGGTCGACGGCCAGCAGGCGCTGGCGGAAGGCCTGCTTCACGCGCTCCAGCACCTTTGCGCTGTCGGCATCGAAGCGGAAGGTCAGCGCCGGCGACGTGTTGGATGCACGCACCAGGCCCCAGCCGTCGGGCCAGTCGACACGCACGCCGTCGATCGTCGTCAGGCGCGCGTCATCGAACGTCGCCGAATCGCGGAACGCATCCATGAAGCGGAACGAGGCGCCCTCGTCCGGCATCGCCAGCTTGAGTTCGGGCGTGGACACGGTCTTCGGCAGGGTATCGAAGAGGGCCGCCACCGACCGTTCTTCCGGGTCGCTCGCGATGATCTCCAGCAGCCGCGCGGCGGCATAGATGCCGTCGTCGAAACCGTACCAGCGGTTGTTGTCCGCGAAGAAGAAATGCCCGCTCATCTCGCCGGCCAGTGCCGCGCCGGTCTCGCGCATCTTCGACTTGATCAGCGAGTGGCCCGTGCGCCACATCAGCGGCACGCCCGCCGCCTCGAGGATCACGGGACGCAGGTGGCCCGTGCACTTCACGTCGTAAATGACCGTGGCGCCGGGATTGCGCGACAGCACCTCGCGCGCGAAAAGCATGAGCAGGCGGTCCGGATAGATGATCTCGCCAGCCTGCGTGACGACGCCAAGCCGGTCGCCGTCGCCGTCGAAGGCGATGCCCAGATCGGCGCCGATGGTGTGCACGGCGGCGATCAGGTCGGCGAGGTTACGCGGATCGGACGGGTCGGGGTGGTGGTTCGGGAAACGCCCGTCGACCTCGCAGTACAGCGGGATCACGTCGCAGCCGATCTCCTCGAGCACGCGTGGCGCGATGGACCCCGCCACGCCGTTGCCTGCATCGACCACGACGCGCAGCCGGCGCTCGGCCTGGACGTCACCGGCAATGCGAGCCACGTAGGCATCCGTCACCGACTGGTCGCGCCAGGTACCTTCCCCACCCTCGGGGAGGTTGCCGTCCGCGATACGGCGGTAGAGATCGGCAATGGCGTCGTCGGCGAGCGTCTCACCCCCGACCACGATCTTGAAACCGTTATGGTCCGCGGGATTGTGGCTGCCGGTGACCGAGATGCCGCAGCCCGTGCCGAGCTGGAACGCCGCGAAGTACACCAGCGGCGTCGGCACCATACCGATGTCGATCACGTGGATGCCGGCGGCACGCAGGCCATCGATCAGCGCCGTGCTCAGCTCCGGTCCGGAGAGACGGCCATCGTGGCCCACGACCATGTCGGGCAGGCCGCGCTCGTGCATGACCGCGCCGATCGCCTGGCCGATCTGCCGTGCCGCCGCGCTGGTGAGCGAAACACCGGCGACGCCACGGATGTCGTAGGCACGGAACATCGCGGGATCCAGCGCCACCGGTACCGCCGCTGCGGCCGGCACGGGTTTCGCCTCGCTGCCCGGTGCGGGCACGGGCGGCAGCCGCGGCTTGCGCACCACGTCGGCGACCAGGATGTCGGGGTCGGCCTGTGGCGCGGCGTGTTGATACGTGGGCTGGCGGCTGCGCGCCCATAGAAGAAAGGCGCCACCGGCCAGGCCGATCAGCGCAAGCAGCACGGCAAGCAGCTCGGAGTGCGGAATCACGATGAACGCCCGCGGCAGGGCCGCCACCACATACAGCGACGTGCCCGGCACCTGGAGCCCCTGCACCTCGCTTTCGGCCGACCGCGAACCGTTGGACAGCAGGGTCAGGCCCAGCGGGCCATTGTCCTGCCGCAGCTCCAGCCGGCCTCCCTGCGGTGACGCCGCGTCGAACGTGCGCGATACGGCGTCGAACGGGTATTCCAGCCACACCCATGCCCGCAGGGAACCACCGATGTTCACGGGCTCGACGGCCGAGAGGCGACGCTCGCCGCCGCTCATGGTGGTCGTGAGCAGCGGGCCCGGCCCTTCCGCGGACCCGAGGGCGGCCAGCAGCTGGGCCGCCTTCGCATAACCGAATTCGCGGAAGTTGGCGCGTACCACCTCGTCCATGCCGCCGTTGTACAGCTCGAGGGCACGGGTACCGGGCAGCAGCGCACGAAGACGCGCTGCCGTGGCCGCATGGTCGTCGATGCCCTGCTGCACGGCCGGATCGCCCAGCGCATGCAGCAACTGCATCTTCCGGGCGCCGATCTGCTGGCCCAGCGCGGAGACGACCTGCTGCTGCGCCGTGCGTGTGCGCTCCGCCGCATCGCCCTCGTCGGCGATCAGCCACGCCTGCCAGGCGCAGAACGCGCCGGCGATGATCAACAGGGTCGCCGCAGCCAGCGGCAGCGAGCGTCGCAGATCGACCAGGAGCCCCCGCCCCTTCCCGCCCTCATTCCCAACCATGACGCCCCTTTCGTGCCGATGCCTCAGACAATGCCTGTCGAACCGAAACCACCCTCGCCACGCTGCGACGGGGCAAAGCTTTGTACCACCCGCAGCCGGGCGCGTCCCACGGGGACGAGCAGCAGTTGCGCGACCCGGTCGCCCGGCGCGATGCTGACGGGCGCCTTGCCGCGGTTCCAGCAGGAGATCATCAGCGGGCCCTGGTAGTCGGCGTCGATGACACCGACGAGGTTGCCCATGACCAGACCCTGCTTATGACCCAGGCCGGAGCGCGGCACGATGAGCGCGCACCACGCCGGGTCGCCGATGTGGATCGCCAGCCCCGTGGGCACGAGGACACTGTCGCCCGGCGCCAGCTCGATGGGTGTTTCCACCGCCGCACGAAGGTCCATGCCGGCGCTGCCATCCGTCGCCGGCTCCGGCAGCGGGATGGTGTCGCCGAGGCGGGGGTCGAGGATCTTCAGTTCGATGTCGATCAAGGCGGGTTTCCGTTACCAGCGAGGAAATGTTCGGCAATGTGGGCCATGAGGCGTCGGGCCAGTTCCGGCTTCGGCAGCAGGGGCAGCGAGATGTCGCCGTCGCGCCGGTAGACGTGCAGCGCGTTGTCGGCGACCTCGAAGCCTTTTCCCGGCCCGACGTCGTTGGCGGCGATCATGTCGAGCCCCTTGCGGCGAAGCTTTTCCTGCGCGTAGCCGGCAAGCTCGCGGGTTTCCGCTGCGAAGCCGACCAGCCAGGGACGCGGTGACCGCGCCGCCAGCGACGCGATGATGTCTGGATTTTCCGTGAGCTCAAGCCGTAGCGGCGCGCCGTCGGTTTTCTTGAGCTTGTGATCGGAGACGCCGGCCGGGCGATAGTCGCCCACGGCGGCCGCCCCGATATAGATGTCGGCGCGCGTCGTGGCCTCCAGCACCGCTTCATGCATCTGGCGGGCACTGCGTACGTCGACGCGACGCACGCCCGGGGGCGTGGCGAGCGCGACCGGGCCCGCGATCAGCACGACGTCCGCGCCGGCTTCCGCTGCGGCAGCCGCCACGGCGAAGCCCATCCGCCCGGAACTGCGGTTGCCGATGAATCGGACCGGATCGATGTCTTCGTAGGTGGGCCCGGCGCTGACGACCACCGTGCGGCCACGCAGCGGTTGCTCGCCGAACGAGGCCACGAGGATGTCGCGCAGCTCGTGCGGCTCGAGCATGCGGCCCGAACCGATGTCACCGCAGGCCTGGTCGCCATCGGCCGGGCCGAGGATGCCCACGCCGCGCACGCGCAGCGTGCCGACGTTGGCCTGCACGGCCAGGTTCGCCCACATCTGCTGGTTCATGGCCGGGGCGACGTAGACCGGCGCTGCGGTAGCCAGGACCACGGTCGAGAGGAGGTCGTCCGCGGCGCCGTGGGCGAGCCGTGCGAGCGTGTCGGCGCTGGCCGGGGCGATGAGCACGCGCTCGGCCCACTTCGCCAGTTCGATATGGCCCATGGCCGCTTCACCTGCCTCGTCCCACAGGCTGACGCGCACGGGCTGGCCGGACAGCGCCTGGAAAGTCGTGGGGGTGACGAAATGCGTGGCGCCTTCGGTCATGACCACGCGCACCTCGGCGTCGAGGTCGCGGAGGCGACGAACCAGCTCGCAGGTCTTGTAAGCGGCGATGCCGCCGGTAACGCCGATCAGGATGCGACGCTGGCGAAGACTCATGGCGAAACAACGCTGGTTCGAAGGGCTCGTTAGCTTAGCGGATTTCACGCAGAAGCCTGCGTGGGCCCTTTTGCCGTGTAGGCCCTTTTTCGGATTCCTTCCATGTCCCGGGAAGGCCAGCGTGCTTATGGTGTTCGCTCGCCGCGAAGGCAGGAACAGCGCGCCCATGAAGAGCCCACCTCCCCACGACGGCGTTCGCGATGCGTCGCCCGGTTTCCGCCAGCCGCCGATCCGGCAATGGATGGCGCGCGATCGCCCGCGCGAGCGCCTGGCCGAACTGGGCGCAGCCGCACTGTCCGATGCCGAGTTGATCGCCCTGGTCATCGGCACCGGTACGGCGGGGTGCGATGCCGTCGCCACCGGCCGGGTCCTGCTGGCCGAGGCCGGCAGCCTGGGACGCCTCCTCTCCGACCCCGACCATCTGCCGAAGATCGCCGGCGTCGGCCCGGTAAAACGTGCACGGCTCGTCGCCACCCTGGAACTGGCCCGCCGGTCGCTGGGCGAGAGCCTGAACGAGCTGCCCCGGATCGGAAGCCCGGTCGACAGCGCCGCCTATATCAAGGCGCGGCTTTTTCACCTGCCCTACGAGGTGTTCGCGTGCGTATTCCTCGACACTCGCCACCGCGTGCTGGCCTACGAGGAGCTGTTCCGCGGCACGATCGACGGCGCGAGCGTCTACCCCCGCGAAGTCGTGCGGGCCTGCCTGCGCCACCATGCCAGCGCCGTCATCCTGGCCCATAACCATCCCTCGGGAAATGCCGAGCCGAGCGCCGCGGACAGGGATATCACGCGGGTACTCATCAATGCGCTGGCCCTGATGGAAATCCGCGTGCTGGATCACCTCGTCGTGGGGCACGGGGAGCCCGTGTCGATGGCGGCGCGCGGCATGCTCGGATAGCAGCCCGCGCGCGCAAAAAAAAACGGCGCGAGTGCCGCTCGCGCCGTTCGGGGATCGCCATTCAAGGGAGGGGTGGCTTACCCACTGTGCTTTCTGGTCGGGGAGACACCGGGCACAGGGGAAGTCTGCCGATCGGGCATGACAGCGAGGTGACGCGTGGCCGTCGCGACCGTGACGGCGAGACCGCCGACGGCATGGGACCGCGCCAGCCCATGATGTCGGCGCGAGCGCCGCGAGCCGCCATCACTGGTAGAGAAAGTGCTTGCACAATTCGAGTTATGCACAAACGGAGAAATTCGCACTTGGGCGTCACAGCTGTTGTCCCGGCGCAGGTCAGTGCTGTAGGTAATTGTTTTTACTGGATATCGTTTGTGACGCAGTAATGTCAACCGGGGCGATGTGTCGCAGCGCAGCGATGGAGTGTTTATTGCCCACAGAGTTATCCACAGGCTGTGGGTACCCCTTATGTGGGCTCCACGACCGTGCCGGGGAGGCCATCTGATACGATTGCCGGTCCCCTGTCCGCGCTGCCCATCCCGTGAAACACGAGCTGAAACAACTTGTCCTCCAGGCCATCGGTGCACTGCGTGAGTCCGGCAGGCTGCCGTCTGATTTCGTGGCGCCGACGTTCGTTATCGAGCGCACGCGCAGCCGCGAGCACGGTGACTTTGCGACTAATGCCGCCATGATGATGGCCAGGGCTGCCGGCCGGAAACCACGCGATATCGCGGTCGACCTCGTCGAGGCGATGCCGGCCTCGCCACTGGTGGGCAAGGCCGAGATCGCCGGCCCCGGTTTCATCAACTTCTTTCTCGCGCCGGCCGCCTTCCATGCGGAGATCGGGCGTACGCTTGCCGAGGGCGACCGCTACGGGCACAACCGCGATGGCGCGGGGCGCACGGCAGGCGTGGAGTTCGTGTCGGCTAACCCGACCGGCCCGCTGCACGTCGGCCACGGCCGCGCGGCAGCCATCGGCGACAGCATCGCGCGCCTGCTCGGCGCCAGCGGCTGGAATGTCTTCCGCGAGTTCTATTACAACGATGCCGGCGTGCAGATCGCCAACCTGGCGCTCTCCACGCAGGCCCGCGCGCGGGGCATCGCCCCTGACGAAGCCGGTTGGCCGGAGTCGGGCTATCGCGGCGACTACATCGCCGACGTGGCGCGCGCCTTCCTCGCCCGGGCGTCGGTCGAGGCAGACGGGGAAACCGTCACGGCGACGGGCGACGTCGACAACCTCGACGATATCCGCCGTTTTGCCGTGGCGTCACTGCGCCATGAGCAGGATCTCGACCTCAAGGCCTTTGCGGTCGGCTTCGACGTGTATTACCTCGAATCCTCGCTGTACGCCGAGGGCCGGGTCGACGAGACGGTGAAGGAACTCGTCGCGCACGGTCATACCTATGAGGAAGGCGGCGCGCTGTGGCTGCGTTCCACCGACTTCGGTGACGACAAGGACCGCGTCATGCGCAAGTCCGACGGCACCTATACCTACTTCCTGCCCGACGTGGCTTACCACCGCACGAAGTGGCAGCGCGGCTACGAACGCGCGATCACGGAACTCGGCTCGGACCACCACGGCTCCCTGGCCCGCGTGAAGGCCGGCCTGCAGGCGCTCGACACCGGCATTCCGAAGAACTGGCCGGAATACGTGCTGCACCAGATGGTCACGGTGATGCGCGGCGGCGAAGAGGTGAAGATTTCCAAGCGCGCGGGCTCGTACGTCACGCTGCGCGACCTGATCGACGAGGCCGGCCGCGATGCGACGCGCTACTTCCTGATCGCCCGGAAGGCCGACTCCCAGCTGGTGTTCGACATCGACCTGGCCCGCTCGCAGAGCAACGACAACCCCGTTTATTACATCCAGTACGCCCACGCACGCGCCAGTCGCGTCTTCCGGGAACTGGCGGACCGAGGGCTGGCGACCGATCGCGGCAACGGCCTGGCGGCGCTCTCCCGGCTCGATACCGAGCACGAGTCCGCGCTCATGGTCGAGCTGTCACGCTACCCGGAAATGGTCGAATCGGCGGCCGCGAACCTCGAACCCCACCTGATCGCGCAATACCTGCGTGAGCTGGCCGGGTCGCTGCACAGCTATTATCACGAGCACAAATGGATCGTCGACGACGCCGGACTCCGTGATGCGCGCCTCGCCCTCGTGGCAGCGACGCAGCAGGTCTTGAAGAACGGCCTCGATCTACTGGGCATTTCCGCTCCGGAGAGCATGTAATGGCAACACGCAAGAAGGCCACCAAGGGCCGCCAGGCCGTCCGCAACGGTTCGGGCGGCATGCCCGGCTGGACATGGGCACTGATCGGGATCCTCGCGGGCGCCCTGCTCATGGCATTCGCCATGCGCGGCACCTGGATGCCGATGATGCGCAAGCACGACGGCCCGGAACCCAACCCGCAGGCCACGGCGCAGAAGGACAGCGACCCGGGCGTCGTCGAGCAGGCCGAGCCGGAAAAACCGAAGAAGCCTTCGTACGACTTCTACTCGGTGCTGTCGGAAAAGGAAGTACGCATTCCCGACGCGGAAATCCGTGCGCAGGCCACCGCCGAAGCGCAGCAACAGAAACAGGCCCAGACCCAGGCACAGCAGCAGGTGGCGCAGGCTCAGGCCGCCCAGCAACAGGCTGCAGCCGCACAGCAGGCGCAGGCATCGGCCGCCGCTGCCGCGAACCTGCCGAAGGCAGCCACGCAGACGGTCACCGCCGTCCCCGCCCAGCCGGCGCCGCCGGCGGCCGCGGCATCGTCCGGGTATCTGCTGCAGGTCGGAGCCTTCCCGAGCGCAGGCGATGCCGAGGCGCTCAAGGCCAAGCTGGCGCTGCAGGGTTTCGTCGCCAACGTGCAGGCGGTGAAGGTGGGCGCGCAGACGTATAACCGCGTGCGCCTCGGGCCATTCAAGTCGGCCACCGACCTGGAAAGCACGAAGCAGCGCCTCCAGTCGGCAGGCATCAGTGCGATCGCGCTGAAGGAAGGCAGCTGAGTCGGGGGCTTCGTTTCGCGTAAAAAAACCCGCCGGCGACGGCGGGTTTTTTTTGGCCCGTGCTTTCTACACACCGCCCGGGTTTTCTAACATCGCCTCGGTTCTTACACGGCGGCTGGGTTCTTACGCGGCGGGGCGTCCTGCAGGAGCGCGCCTTGCGCGCGACATCTTTTCGCGACATGCATGAATGTCATCGCTAAAAGATGTCGCGCGCAGGGCGCGCTCCTACCGTTCCGGTCGGGCTGTCAGGGGAGCGAGGTGGTGGTTTCGGCCAGGTACGTGTAGCCGGTGAGGCCCTTGTCGAGCGAGGCGGCCAGCAGTTCGGCTTCCGCACCGACGATGCCTGCCGCGGCGAGACGGTCGGCGTACGACTGGCGCAGTACTTTCAGGTCGTAACCCACGTAGTCCAGCATCAGGTCGGTGGTGTCGCCATGGCGGATGTGGTCGAACGCGTAACCGTCGGCCGTGGCACGGACATTCACCGCGTCGGTATCGCCGAACAGGTTGTGGATGTCGCCCAGCGTCTCCTGGTATGCGCCCACCATGAAGATACCGAGGCGATACGACTGCCCCTCCTTCAACGCGTGCAGCGGAAGACTGACGTCCACGCCTTCGGCATCGACATAGTGATCGATGCGGCCATCCGAATCACACGTGAGATCGGCGATGACACCGCGGCGCGTGGGCTCTTCGTCGAGGCGCGAGATCGGCACGATCGGGAAGATCTGGTCGATGGCCCAGATGTCCGGCACCGATTCGAACACCGAGAAATTCACGAAGTACTTGTCGACCAGTTTTTCGTCGAGGTCGTCCAGCGCCTGGCGATGCGCGCGTTCGGCCGGCAGCAGGCGCGGCCGCACGGCGTTGGCAATGGCGTAGAACAGCTCATCGAGGCGGGCACGGTCACGCAGGTCGAGCTGGCCGAGGGCGTAAAGCGAGAGCCCTTCCGCGAAATGGTGCTGGGCTTCGTGGAACAGCTCCAGCGCCGGGCGGCTGTCCAGCTCGGCATGGGTTTCGCGCAGGTGGCGCAGAACGGTCGGTTCGTCGGCGCGCCCGGCAGGGATGCTGCCGGTGGGCACGGCCTCCACCTCGCTCACATTGACGACCATCACCGCATGGTGCGCGGTCATGGCGCGACCCGACTCGGTGAAGATGACCGGGGCCTTCATGCCGTACTCGGCCACGGCTTCCGCCAGCGGCTGCACGACACTGGCGGCGTATTGCCCGAGGCTGTAGTTGATGGAGTTGTAGCTGCGCGAACGCGTGCCTTCATAGTCCACGCCCAGGCCGCCGCCCACGTCCACCACCTCGATGGGCACGCCCAGGCGGTGCAGCTCGACGAAATAACGCACCGCCTCGCGCATGCCCGCCGCAATATCGCGCACGTTCGAAATCTGCGAGCCCATGTGGAAATGCTGCAGCTTCAGCGTGTGCTTGAGGCCGGCGGCCTCGAGGCGCTCGATGAGCTCGAGCACCTGGCCCGGGCTGAGCCCGAACTTGCCCTTGTCGCCACCCGTGTTCTGCCATTTGCCTGCGCCTATGGAGGCGAGGCGCACGCGCACGCCGAGCAGCGGCTCCACGCCCAGCGCCTTCGCCTCGGCGAACACGTGGTCGAGCTCGGACAGTTTCTCGATGACGATGTGCACGCGCAGGCCAAGCTTCAGCCCGATGAGGGCGAGGCGCACGTATTCGCGGTCCTTGTAGCCGTTGCACACGACCATGCTGCCCGGGCGCGCATACGCCAGCACCGCCATCAGCTCGGGCTTGGAACCCGCTTCGAGGCCGAAGCCTTCTTCGCCGGCGGCCACGAGCTCGCTGACGACGCCGCGCTGCTGGTTTACCTTGATCGGATAGATCGCGGTGTACGAGCCCGCGTAGTCGAGGTCGTCGATGGCCCGGGCGAACGCCTCCTGCAGGCGAGACAGGCGGTCGGCGAGGATATCGGGAAAGCGCACGAGCAGCGGCAGGCGCAGGCCTTCGCGGGTGGCCTGGTCGACGATGTCCGCCAGGTCGAGGGTGGGGCCGCTGCTGCCGCGCGGGCGCATCTGCAGGTGGCCGTTATCAGCCACGTCGACGTAGCCATTGCTCCAGTGCGGGATGGCATACGTGGCTTTCGCGCGGTCGGTGGTCCAGTTCGTCATGGGAATGACGGTCTCCAGTGATTGTGTCGTGTCCCCCTCCGGGGGGCGCGGAACAGTCGCAGCGGCGAACCTTGACCTGAAGCGGGCCTGGACAGCCGGGAGCCTCGCACGCCGCGGGGCCGACCAGACGGGCCTGCAAGCCACCGGAGGGTGGTGCAGGCCGCCTATTGTAGCGGCGTGTGGTGACATCCGTGTATCACGGGGCCTCTATCACCTACAATCCCCGGTTGATCCCCACCTCTTTTCCAGGATTCGCGCCATGTCGCAGCAGCAACCCAGCTGGTTTACCGAAGCCCACCAGGCCTCGGGCTCTTCCATCGGTTTCCGCACCGAGCGCCTGCTGCATGCGGAGAAGACCGAGTTCCAGACCATCGAGATCCACCAGACCACCGACTGGGGCAACCTCATGGTGATCGACGGCTGCGTGATGCTCACGAGCCGCGACAACTTCCTGTACCACGAGATGATGACCCACCCGGCGCTGTTCACGCACGCCCATGCCAAGCGCGTCGTCATCATCGGCGGTGGCGACTGCGGCACGCTGCGCGAGGTGCTCAAGCACGAGGAAGTCGAGAAGGCCACGCAGGTGGAAATCGACGAGCGCGTGACACGCCTGGCCGAGGAGTACTTCCCCGAGCTGTGCGAGTCCAACAACGACCCGCGCGCCGAGCTGCTCTTCATCGACGGCATCAAGTACATGGCGGAGGCCGATCCGGGCTCCATCGACCTGATCATCGTCGACTCCACCGATCCGGTGGGCCCGGCCGAAGGCCTGTTCAACGGCGCGTTCTACGCCAGCTGCTTCAAGGCCCTGCGCCACGGCGGCATCCTGGTGCAGCAGTCGGAGTCGCCGCTCGCGCACCTCGAGCTGATCAAGGCCATGCGCTCGGCCATGCGTACCTCGGGCTTCAAGGCCGTCCGCACCCTGCCGTTCCCGCAGCCTTGCTACCCCACCGGCTGGTGGAGCTGCACCATGGCGCGCAAGGACGGCGACCTCTCCGGCTTCCGCGAGCGCGGCGCCATCAGCAAGAAGTTCCCGACGAAGTACTACAACGCAGACATCCACAAGGGCGCACTGGCCCAGCCGGAATTCATGCGCGAGGCGCTGGGCGAGTAAGCGCCGCGTTTCGGGGAAAACACAAAAGGGCCGGTTTTTAACCGGCCCTTTTTTTTGTCTGCGTTTTTGCCCGGATTGTTGCGGACTGCTTCATGTGGCGTTTTGTGGGAGCGTCCTGTCGCAGTGCCCTGTGGAGTGCCCTGTGGAAGCGTCCTGTGGCAGTGCCCTGTGGGAGCGCGCCTTGCGCGCGACATCTTTCCGCGAGAACCCGGATGCCTGCGCGAGAAGATGTCGCGCGCAGGGCGCGCTCCCACGGCACGGTGGCGGCCGTGTGACTCGTGGTGGCGGCCGTGTGACTCGTGGTGGCTGCGGGGTTACTGCTCGACCTTCGACGGTTCCCAGCCGGCCGGGGCTTCGGAGGGCATGCCGTAGGCGCGGAGCGAGGCGAGGATCACGCTCATCTCCGAACCACCGCTGCGCGCCAGCGCGAGGAGCTTCTGTGCCGTGGCCTTGTCGCCCTGTGCCTGGATGTTCAGCTGCGCAAAGCGCTGCATCTGCCAGATCAGGTTGAGGCGGGAAGCCTTCGCGGCATCCTGCTCGGACGTGTCGGTGGACAGCGTCTCGCGCAGGTGCAGGCCCAGCGAGCGGCCGAGCGGGCTGCTGCCCCATTCCAGCACCTTGGCCAGTTTCAGGCAGTCGCCCGTGACGCCGGCGTCGGCCTTGTTGTCTTCGCAGAACTTCGCCACGACCGGGAAGCCGGGCATCGGCTGCGCGCTGGCCAGGCCGAACACGAGCACCATCTGCACGCCCGCCGCGCCGGAACCCTGCAGCGGATTGAAGGTATCGGCAGGCGGCGGCAACTGGCTGACGGAGTTGGCCAGTGCCTTGAGGCTCGAACCGAGGTAGTCGTCGTAGATCTTCGCGTTGGCGGCACGCGTGAGGTCAGCGCGGGCCTCCGAGCGCTTACCCTCATGGTCGTCGACGCCCAGCTTCAGCAGCCAGACGGCCGCATTGTCGGGCGCCTGCTTCTGCAGGGTCGCCAGTGCCTCGGGGTTGGGGCAGGCATCGCCCTTCTGCTCGCAATCGGCCAGCAGGGCCCACGTGACGGCCGGGCCTGCGTCGGCGTTACGCGTGGCACGCTCGAGCAGCGCGTGATAACTGAGCACCGCCGGCGGATTCGCCAGCGGGCGCGCCAGCAGGGCGGCCCCGAGCAGCGGCTCCGCTTCCGTGCGCAGCGCCAGCACGCTGGCGAGATCCTGCTGGAACTGCAGCAGTGCCTTCGTCTGGTCTTTCCGGGCGGTGGCGCCCTTCGCGGCCGGCGCCTTGGGGGAAGAATCGGCAGCACCGGACGCACCGGACCGGGGGGTTGCCGCGAAAGCGGGCAACGAGAGCAGGGCCGTCAGGGCCACGGTCAGGACACGGCGTCCGCGCATGGGCGATCTCCAGGATATAAAGCGGCAAGCATACGGCCCCACCATGAACGGAAGCCACGCGCGCCGACCCTGCCACGGGCCGACATTGCTACCATCGGTGTCCGATCGGGGGGAACCGCCGACTGCATGTCTGCATGACCGAACGACTAATCCTGCGACAGAACAGGAGCTTACCGTGGATCAATTTGCCTTTTTCGCCAGCGAACGCGCTGGTTTCTTCGTCGGCTGGGGAACGCTTTCGCTGATCAACGCGGGTCTTGCGCAAGGCAAGAACCGGGGCGGCCTGTTGTGGTGGGCGCTCTCGCTGTTCCTCGGCCCCATCGCCACGCTCATCCTCGTCGTCATGCCCAAGGTGCGTAGCAGGCTGTTCTGACGCAGGCACGGAACTTCGCGACTTTCACGCGTACGTCTTGCTCCCCGGCTCCGGTAAGGGCATCTTCGGGATGTACTCGAACAGACGTACGCGGATACCGGCATGAACTCATGGTCACCGCGTCAGCGTTCACGCCACCTCGTGTGGCATTGCGGAGGACGGTACCCATGAACGAGCTCATCCTTTTACGGCATGCAGAGGCCGAAGCACTCCACGCAGGCAAGGACGACCGCGAGCGAAAACTCACCGAGCACGGCCGTAACGAAGCCCGGGCAGCCGGCGAGTGGCTGGCCAGCCACGGCGTCAGGTACGACCGCATCCTCTGTTCGCCCGCCGAGCGCACGAAGGAAACCGCCGCCCTGGCGCTTGGCCAGGTCGAACCCTCGTACGAGAAGTCCATCTACAACGCCACGCCCGGCGACCTCTTCGAGCTGCTCGATGAGCAGGCCGATGCCGAGCGCGTCGTGCTCGTCGGCCATAACCCGGGCATAGAGCAGCTGGTCGCCTTCCTTGTCGAGGGGCACACCGACGAATACCGCGGCATGCCGCCGGGCGGCATGGCACGCCTCGTCTTCGATGGCGCGCTTGAACCGGGCAAGGCCACGCTGGAGACGTTCTGGTCTCCACCGAACTGAGCCTGCCCCATGCGTCTTCTGTTCCTGGCGATCGCGTTGTTCCTGTCGGCGGCGCCGCTTTCCGCCGCCGACCTGCGCATCGACGTCCTGCGTTCCCGTGCCGAGTTCAGTGTTCGCCTTTTATGGGTAAGCACGGTGTCCGGCAGCTTCGACGGAATCCACGGCGACGTCGTGATCAATCCCGCGACGAAGACAGCCGTGGTACGGGCCGACCTGAAGACCGAATCCATCCACATGGAGTCGACCCGGCTCCGGCGCTGGGTACTCGCGCCGGAGTTCTTCGACGCCGGGCACCATCCGGACATCCATTTCGAATCCCTGCCTGCCCCGCTGTCCGTGCTCACCCATGGCGGCACGGTGGAAGGCTCGCTCACCCTGCGCGGGATCACACGCCCGGTCAGCTTCCGCCTGTCGCCCAACCACTGCGCCCCTGAATCGATGGAAGGCTGCGTCATGCAGTTGCAGGGAAGCATCGATCGCACGGATTTCAACATGGTGGGGCGACGCGGCGCCCTGTCCGACAAGGTTTTCCTCGGCATGGCGATCGTGATGGCGCGCCCCTGACGCTTAGCCGCGTCCTTCACCTCACGTTGCGTTGGCGCCAGTCCCCTATCATCGCGCCCATGCGCCGAACCCTTGCCCCTTTGCTGCTCGCCTCCCTGCTCATGCTGGGCGGCTGCTCGCTGTCCCCGGCGCGGATCCAGAAAGCCGATGCCGTGGTCAGCCTGACGATCGACCGGCAGACGACCTGCGCCGATGCGGACACGCATTGCGCGGCCGCCTCGCCCCTCGTGGATGCGGCGACCGAGGCCATGGCCTCGTCCACCGATGCGCGGCCGGTCCACGTGGCCACGCTGCTCGAGGACGGCGAGACCGCCATGGCCGCCCGCATCAACCTGATCCGCGCGGCGCGCCACACCATCGACGTGCAGACCTATATCTGGGAACAGGACGATGCGGGGAAGCTGGTCCTCGACGAGCTGATCAAGGCCGCGCGCCGCGGTGTACGCGTCCGGATCCTGGCCGACCAGCTGTTTTCGTTCGGCGATCCCGGCCTGCTTGCCGGGCTGGCACGCGCGAGCGACCACCTCGAGATCCGGCTGTACAACCCCACGTTCCAGAGCGCGCATACGGCGCCGCTGCAGTTCGCGGCGGGCATCGCGTGCTGCTTCTTCAAGTTCAACCAGCGCATGCACAACAAGCTCATCGTCGTGGATGACCTGGTGGGCATCACCGGCGGCCGTAACTACGAAGACCGTTACTTCGACTGGGACGGCAGCTTCGATTACGTGGATCGCGACGTCATGATCGGCGGCCCCGCCGCACGGGCCATGAGCGCCAGCTTCGGCCAGTTCTGGGTTCACCGGCGCTCCGTGCCCCTGACCCACCTGCGCGACGTCAATGGCGAGCTCATCGGCGACACGGATGACCCCCGCCGCTGGCTGCCCCCCACCTACGAACACCCCGAACGCGTCGCGGAAATGGTCACCGACGCGCAGGACACGGGCTGGCTACAGGACCGCATCCTCGACCACACGCTGCGACTGAACCGCGTGGAATACCTCTGGGATCTCCCGGGCAAGACGAACAACCCGCAGCGGCGCGAGGTGCGCACCCTCACGCGGAACATCATGGGCATGGTCCGGAACGCCCGCAGCGAAGTCGTGCTGCAGACCCCGTACCTCGTGATGAGCAAGCGGGCGCAGAAGATTTTCGAGACCCTGCACAGGAAGCCCGATGCACCGCGCGTCATCGTGTCGACCAACTCGCTGGCCTCCACGGATGCCTTCGCCGTCTATGCCCTGTCGTACAAGCACCGCAAGCGCTATCTGACCGACTACGGCTTCGAGATCTACGAGATGAAGCCGCACCCCGCCAACGCGGATCCCGATGCCCGCGAGGACGGCGATGAGGAAGCCACGAAGTCCATGCCCACCCTGAGCGGGTCAGGCAGCGGTGCAGGCGGCAGGGCGCGCAGGCAGCCGCCGGCATGGGGCGGGCCGCCCTCGGAGGCCTCCGGTTTCCTGGCGATCGGCAGCCATGGGCGGCGCGGCGCACGCACGCGGCCGGCCCCGCTGCTCACGGCAGGCGTCCGCTTCGGGCTGCACGCCAAATCCATCGTGGTGGACGACACCTTCGCCATGGTCGGCACGCACAACTTCGACCCGCGCTCGGATCACTACAACACCGAGTCGGGCGTGATCATCTACGACAAGCGCTTTGCCGACCGCCTGCGCGGGTCGATCATGCAGGACACGGAAGCCGCCAACGCGTGGGTGATCGGCCCGCGGCAGAAGTCCATCCCCGTGCTGAGTTCCGTGAACGAGTTCATCGGCGACGTATCGGAGCGGCTGCCGTTCTTCGACCTGTGGCCGTTCCGCTATGCCACCAGCTACGAGCTCAAGCCGGGCTGCATTCCCATGCGCTGGACGGATCCGCGCTTTTTCGAATGCTATGAGCCGGTGGGCGACTTTCCCGAAGTGGACGTGTCGCTGAAGCTGATCTACACCCGCATGATCACGGCCTTCGGCTCGTCGGCCTCGGGCATTCTCTGATCAGTCGGGACGGGTGATCTCGAAGCGCACCGGCAGGTCGGCGGTGTAGCGGTCGGCACGCGTATCCGCCGAGGCGAAGCGCCAGTTGCGCACGGCCTGCTCGGCGGCCCGGTCGAGGTCGAAATCGCCGCTCGAATGCCCGACCGTCACGTCGGCCACGTTGCCTTCCGGCGTGACGGTGACACTCAGGATGACCTTGCCCTCGCGCTGCGCGCGTAGCGCCGCGATGGGGTAGCGTGGCGCCGGCATGTATACGGGCACGAGGCTGTCGGCTGCGGGCGCCGCGCGACGCGCGGGCCGGTCATCGGCGTAGCGTGTGCGAACCGGTGCGCCCGCCACGCGTGGCGCGGTGGCGGCAGCGTTCGCGGCGGGCACGGCGGCATGCCTTGCCGGTGCCAGGGGGACCGGCGCCGCCGCGTGGCCGATGCCGGGCATGACGACTTCGGCGAAGGGGCGCGCAGCGGGCGCGCGCTCATAGGTGAGCGCGGTGAGCCAGCTCGTGCCGGCGATGCCGATCACGAGGCCGAGGGCGCTGAGGGAGGTACTGGTGCGTAGTGCGAGCATGCGTGCCTTGCGGGCGGATCAGGGGCGTTCGAGGATCGCCGTGACACCCATGCCGCCAGCGGTACAGATGGAGATCAGGCCACGGCCCGATCCTTTCTGTTCCAGCATTTTCGCCAGCGCCGCGACGATGCGCGCGCCGGTCGCCGCGAACGGGTGGCCGGACGCGAGGCTGGAGCCGTTGACGTTGAGTTTTGCCGGGTCGATCGATCCCAGCGGACCATCGAGGCCCAGCCGGTTGCGGCAATAGTCGTCGTCTTCCCATGCACGCAGCGTGCAGAGCACCTGCGCGGCGAAGGCCTCATGGATTTCGTAGAAGTCGAAATCCTGCAGGGTCAGGCCGGCGCGCCTGAGCATCCGCGGCACGGCCACCGTCGGCGCCATGAGCAGGCCCTCGCCATGGACGAAATCGACGGCCGACACTTCCGCATGCGTGAAGTACGCCTGGATCGACAGGCCGCGGCTGGCCGCCCATTCGTCGCTGGCCAGCAGCACGGCGGCGGCGCCATCGGACAGCCCCGTCGAGTTGCCGGCGGTCAGCGTGCCCTGCCCCGATGTGCGGTCGAAGGCAGGCTTCAGCGAGCCGAGCTTCTCGAGCGTGGAATCCGCACGGAGGAAGCCATCGCGCTTCAGGCCGCGGAACGGCACGACCAGGTCGTCGAAGAACCCGGCGTCGTAAGCGGCGCCGAGCTTCCTGTGGCTGGCGAGCGCCAGTTCGTCCTGCTCGAGGCGGCCGACCTTCCACTGCTTCGCCATCAGCTCGCAGTGGTCGCCCATGGACTTGCCGGTGCGCGGTTCGGCCACGCCGGGGAACGAGGGTTTCAGTTCCTTCAGCGAGAAACCGCGCGTGGCGACCTGGAATTTCTCCTTGAGGGTCTTCGCGCGGTTCAGGGCCAGCAGGCGCTTGCGCAGCTTCTGGCCGTAGACGATGGGCACGTCGCTGGTGGTGTCCGAGCCGCCGGCGATGCCGGCCTCGATCTGCCCCGTGGCGATCTTGTTGGCGATGATGATGGCGTTGTCGAGCGACGTGCCGCAGGCGCGTGCCGTGGTGATGCCCGGCGTCGTGGGCGCCAGGCCCGACGACAGCAGGGCTTCGCGCGCCAGGTTCCAGTCGGACGAATGCCGGATCACCGCGCCCATCGCCACCTCGCCCAGCTCCGCGCCGTGCAGGCCGAAGCGCTCGACCAGGGATCCCAGCACCTTGACCGACATGCCGAAGTTGCCGACATCCGCATAGGCGGTGTTGTTCCGACAGAAGGGTATGCGGACGCCGCCGACCACACCCACACGCTTTTGCGTCTTTTCCATGCTGTTTGAGGAATATCCAGACCGATGGGGATGCCCGACCGGAGACCGGATCGAAGGCGAAGGGATCGCGGACGCCGACGATCGCCGACGAATGCGTGTCGGCAAGGCTAACCCGCATCACTACCCCGGCGAAAGCCCGAAACGGACGAATGGTAGAATCGCATTCCTTTACCGTTCGGAATTACTGCCTTGAACGAGTCGCTGATCGCCTGCCCTGCCGTGCTTGCGCTGGAACTGGTGCAGGGCGAGACGCCCGACCGGCTGGAACTCACCCGCGACGAGGCGAGGGAGCTCGCGGCGCTGGTCGCCAGCGACCTTCGCGCACTGCTGCCCGGCGTGGAGGAGTCTCGCTTCGCGCTGGTGGGTGCGCTGTTCGACGGCGTGGAGCTGCTCCGCCCCGGCTTCCCCGTGTACGGCACGCTCGAGGAGCTGGCGCGCCGCGTTCCCCGCGTCACGACGGCCGGCGGCGTCGTGGCCTTCGGCTCGAACGAGGGCCGCATGCCGGCGGAAACCCTGGTGCCGGATACGCGCTACCTGGGCGGCCCCATGCGGCTGGTGCCCTGGATGCTCCTCGCCCCCGCCGATCTGGCCGAAGACCTGTCGCAGACCATGGAGCGCGAGCTCGCCGGCCGCGGCGAGGCAGGCACCGCCACCTCCGACTTCCTCATGCGCACGCTCGGCGTGCAGCTGGAACACGCGCGTTACCTGAGCCGCGACGACCTGCTGGCGCTGACCTGCGTGCAATACGAGCACGTGAACCTGGCGCCCTTGTGGACCATGCTCGAGACCGCGCTGCTCACGCCCTACAAGGAAGAGACCGCCCTCGGGTCGCGGGGCCTTCCGCTACGCTACAAGGAAGGACGAGTGCACATTCCCGGCCTGTCCGGCTGGTTCGCGCGTGCAACGGCCGTTCGCGAGAACGCCGCGCACGAGCTGGCCGGCACCATCTTCGAGCTGCGCCAGTACGCGGCCCTGCTGTCCGCCCACCACGTGCCGCTGATCATGGAGGGCTCGGCCGCGCCGGCCGAAGGCTATCTGGTCGAGGCCCTGGCCGAGGCGGATCCCGCGCTGCCGGCGCCCATGCTCTACGCCCACGAGGCGGCGGGGCTCGGCATGGCCGCGATCACCGTGGCCCAGCCCGTGCCCGGGAGGCCGCGGATCCTCGCGCATGGCTACCCACTCGCGCCGGATGCCCTGGCGCCGCTGCTGGAAACGCTGGCCACGCGTTACGACACACCCGGCGAGGTACACGCCCTCGGCAAGGTCATGCTCGACGCGGAGGGTGCGCTCACGGCGCCCTCCCCCATGCTGCACTAGGCACGGCGCCGAATAGGACCGCTCCGATATACGCGGGGATGGCGAGCGCCTAGAGTGGGCCCACGACATAGCGGTGGCCCCATGCGCGACCCGGCATCATCCAACAGGGAATTTCCCGTCGACTGGCCTGCGTACCTGCTGGAACGCACGCCGGCGATGATCGCGTACGTCGACAGCGAGTTCCGCTACCGCTTCGCCAGCCCGGCTTACCTCGAATGGATCGGGCTGGGCGGCCGTGGCGTGGTGGGCATGCGGCTGGAGGAAGCACTGCCGCCGCTGTTATATGCCGACGTCGTGCCGGGGCTGGTGGCCGCCTTCGCCGGCGAGCCCGTGGTCTTCGATCGCGAGATCCGTCGCGACGAGGGCCGCTTCGCGCAGGCCACGCTGACGCCCGACCGCGACGAACACGGCGCCGTGTGCGGCGTTTCCATCCTGCTCGCGGACATTTCGGGCCGGCGCCTGCTGGAATCGCGCCTGCGGGAAAGCGAGCGTCGCTTTGCACAGGCGTTCCGCCATGCCGCCATCGGCATGGCCCTGGTGCTGCCCGACGGGCGCTTCCTGCAGGTGAACGACGCGCTATGCACCATGCTCGGCCGAAGCAACGACGAGATGGTGGCGGTGACCTTCCAGGAAGTCACCCACCCCGGTGACCTGGCGGCCGATGTCGCCCTCGTGGAGGCCGTGCTTCGCGGCGACCGCACCTCCTTCCATATGGAAAAACGCTATCTGCACCGCGACGGCCACGCGGTGCACGCACAGCTCTCCGTGTCGCTGGTACGCGACGAGCAGGGCGAACCACTCTATTTCATCTCGCAGGTCGCGGACATCACCGAGCGCAAGGCGTTCGAAGATGCGCTGTTCCGCGAGCGCGAACTGGCCGAGGTCACGCTGAAGTCCATCGGCGATGCCGTGATCACCACCGATCCCGACATGATCGTGACCTCGCTGAACCCCATTGCGGAAGCCATGACGGGATGGCCCAGCCATGAGGCCGTCGGCCGGCCCATGGACGAGGTGTTCCAGCTGAAGGAGCCGCTGACGCGCCGCCCCATCCCCAACCCGTTGCTCGCCGCCGTGCACAGGAATGCGATCGTGGGCCTGACCACCGATGCGATCCTCATGCACCGCAACGGCTTCGAAAGCCCGATCGAGGATTCCGCCGCGCCCATCCACGACCATGCCGGCAACGTGGTCGGCGGTGTCGTGGTGTTCCACGACGTGAGCGAGACACGCGCGCTGGCGCTGAAGATGGCGCACCTCGCGCACCACGACACGCTCACCGGCCTGCCCAATCGCGCGCTGCTACAGTCGCGCATGGAATTCGCGGTGACGGTGGCCACGCGCCGCAACCAGCGTGCCGCGCTGCTGTTCGTCGACATCGACCACTTCAAGCAGATCAACGACACCATGGGCCATGCCGCCGGTGATGCGCTGCTGCAGGAAGTGGCCCGGCGCATCCGGGCAGCCGTGCGTGCCGACGATACCGTGAGCCGCCTGGGCGGCGACGAGTTCGTCGTACTGCTTCCCCATGTCGACGGTGCACCGGATGCCAGTGTCGTCGCCGAGAAGGTGCTCGCCGCGTGCAGCCAGGCCGTGGGCCTGGAGAACGGGGCGATGACCATCAGTTTCAGCATCGGCATCAGCGTGTTCCCCGACGATGCCACCGATGCCGAATCGCTGCTGCGCAACGCCGACACCGCGATGTACGAAGCGAAGATGCAGGGGCGTAACGGTTACAGATTCTTCCACGCCAGCATGAACGAGCGCGACGCAGCGCGCATCCGCATCGAGGTCGAGCTGCGCAAGGCCCTGGCGCGCGGCGAGCTGAGCCTGCATTTCCAGCCGAAGGTCGACGTGGACATCGGCACCATTATCGGTGCCGAAGCACTGCTTCGCTGGCAGGTGGATGGCGTGGATGTGTACACGCCGGAGCAGTTCATTCCCGTGGCGGAAGATTGCGGGCTGATCGTCCCCATCGGCGAATGGGCGCTGCGCGAAGCCTGCCGCCATGCCGAAGCGTGGACGCGGCTGTATCGTCCGCTGACCGTGTCGGTCAACGTGTCGTCACTTCAGTTCCAGCACACGCGTTTCTTCGAGTCGCTGGGCAATATCATCATCGACACCGGCATCCACCCCACGCTGCTGGAGCTCGAGCTCACCGAGCGCACGGTCATGGAAGGCGGCGATCACATCGCGGGCCTGCTCAAGCGCGTGAAGTCGCTGGGGGTGTCGCTGAGCCTCGACGATTTCGGCACGGGCTATTGCAGCCTTTCCTACCTCAAGCATTTTCCCATCGACACGCTGAAGATCGATCGCGCCTTCATCCGCGACGTGCCATGCGACAACGACAGCGCCGCGATCGTCAGCGCCATCATTGCCATGAGCAGGGGCATGAACCGCCACGTGCTGGCCGAAGGCGTGGAAAATGCCGAGCAGGCAGCCTTCCTGCAGGCGGAAGGCTGCGCGCAGATGCAGGGCTTCCTTTTCGGCAAGGCCATGCCCGCGAAGGAATTCGAAGCGCGCATCTCGGCAATCGACGCCGGCAACCTGCTAGCCCCATCGTAGGAGCGCGCCCCGCGCGCGACATCTTTTCGCGACAACCTGCACGTGTTCGCGCGGACCTGAACGTGTTCGCGAGAAGATGTCGCGCGCGCGGCGCGCTCCTACACGGGGCGCGGTACATCACGCGTCGGGCGGCACATCACACGGCCAGCGGCGCCTCGTACATGAAGTAGTGGCACCGTTCCATCCCCAGCCCCGCGTACGTCGCCTGCGCGCGGTCGTTCTCCGTTTCCACATACAAGCGCAGGCCCACCGCCCCGGCACCTTCGGCCATGGCTTTCACATGCGCGTAGAGTCCACGAAACACCCCGGACCGACGCGCCTCGGGCGCGACGTAAACGCTCTGCACCCACCAGAAGTCACCGCAGCGCCAGTCGCTCCACTCGTACGTGACCAGCAGGCAGCCCACGGCTGTGCCGTCAAGTTCGGCGACGAGATAGAAACCACGTCGCGGCTCGTCGAACACGGCGCGCACGCCACGGCCGATCGTATCGGCGTCCAGCCGCTTCGCCTCCGTTTCCCATGCCATGGCGATATTCCACGAAGCGATGGCGTCGGCATCGTTGATGGCCGCGCGGCGAATCTCGAGAGTCATGCGTTTATCCGTTCGACGGGCGGCGCTTGCGCGACGCACCGAGTTTGCGAGTGAGGGTGTTGCGACCGACGCCCAGTGCGAGCGCCGCATGCTGGCGGTGGCCGTCGGTCGCGATCAGCGCCACCTGCAGCAGGGTCTTGTCGAGCGAATCGCGGGCACGTGCGTGGATGTCCACCTCGCCCTGCGCCAGCGCGTCCTGCGCCCAGACGCGCAAGGCATCGGTCCACTCCGTGCTGCGCGTGTCGCGTGCCGGTATGGCGCCCAGGTCGCCCGCAAGGATCTCCGTGCCGGGCGATACGACGGCCAGGCGACGGCAGAGGTTCTCGAGCTCGCGCACGTTGCCGGGATAGTCGCGCTGTTCCACGAGTTTCATGGCACCACGCGAGAAACGCTTCGCCGGAAGGCCCAGTTCCGCCGACGCCTGCGCGAGGAAGTGACGCGCCAGCAGGGGAATGTCGCCGCGACGCTGGCGCAACGAGGGAAGTTCGATGCGGACGACGTCGAGGCGATGGCGCAGGTCGGCACGAAACAGGCCTGCCGTAACGCGCGCTTCCAGATCCTGGTGCGTCGCCGCCACGATGCGCACGTTGCTCTTGTTCGGCTCGCGCCCGCCCACGCGATAGAACTCGCCACCTGCGAGCACGCGCAGCAGGCGCGTCTGTAGCGCGATTGGCATGTCGCCGATCTCGTCGAGGAACAGCGTGCCGCCTTCCGCCTGTTCGAAACGACCGGCGTGGCGACGCGTGGCGCCCGTGAACGCGCCCGCCTCGTGGCCGAAGAGTTCGCTTTCCAGCAGCTCGGCCGGAATGGCGGCGGTGTTCAGCGCGACGTACGGCTTGCCGTGGCGCGCGCTTTCGTCATGCAGCGCGCGGGCGACCAGTTCCTTGCCGGTGCCGGTTTCACCGATGATCAACACGTTGAGGTCGCTCGCCGCGACGCGACCGATCAGGCGGAATACTTCGCGCATCGCCGGGCTTTCCCCGAGCAAGGCATGCGAGTCGATACGCGGCGTCGGCACGACGACCTCTTCGTGCGCTGCCGCCAGCGTGCGCTCGACGGCTTCCACCGCGCGGTCGAGGTCGAAGGGCTTGGCGAGGTAATCGGCGGCGCCGGCACGGTAGGCCGCTGCCGTGGTCGCCACGTCGGTGTACGCGCTCATGACGATGACGGGGCCGATGTTCCGGCGCGTCAGGTCTTCCAGCAGGCGAAGTCCGTCTTCCCCCGGCATGCGCACGTCGGTGACGAGCAGGCCGGGGCGACCCTCGCTCAGCGCGGAACGCACCGCGTCACCCGCGCTGAACTCGCGCACCGTGTGGCCGGCATCGCGCAGGGCTTCCGCGAGCACGAAGCGTACGCCGCGATCGTCGTCGGCGATCCAGATCTCGGTCATGGTGCGGCTCCGAAAGGCAGGTACAGGGAGAACACCGTTTCACCGGGTCGGCTGGTATAGCGAAGATCGCCGCCGTGCTCGAGCGCTATTTCGCGGGAAAGCGCGAGGCCGAGCCCCGTGCCATCGGGACGGCCCGAGACCAGCGGCTGGAACAGCGTGTCGCGGAGGTCGTCGGCAACACCGGGACCATCGTCGATCACGTCGACACGCAGGGCGGCTCGCACCGTACGTTCGCCGAGGCGCGCGCCGTGTTCCACGCGCGTGCGGAGCACGAGGGTGCGGGCACCGGCTTCCGTCGCGTTGCGGGTGAGGTTGAGCAGCACCTGAAGCAGACGATCGGCATCGCCGAGGCTGTCCGGCAGGCTCGGGTCGTAGTCGTGGCGCACGCGCGGGGCGTCGTCGACGGCGGCCACCAGGCCTTCCAGGCGTTCAAGCAGTTCGTGCACGTTGACCGGGCCAAGGCGCGCTGCGCCGCCGTGGCGGAGCAGGCCGTCGGCCAGCGCAGCGAGCCGGTCGGCTTCGGCGATGACCATGGCGGCGAGCTGGCGCAGGTCGGCGTCGGCCACGCGACGCTCGAGAAGCTGGGCTGCCCCCCGGAGGCCAGCAAGCGGGTTCTTCACCTCATGGGCGAAGCCGCGCAACGTGGCCGAGAGCGGCGTCCCCGTGGGCGTCAGCTCCGGCGCCAGCGGATGGACCTCGACCAGTACGCGATCGTCGTCGATCGGCTGGACGCCGAGATCGGCAGTCACCTCGCGGCCCCGCGCTACCCCGAAGGTGATCCCACGGAGGTTGAAACCGCGACGTTCCACACGGGCGCGCTCCAGATGAACCGCGAGGCCCGGCTCCCGCATCAGGCTGGCCAGTTCCTGGCCGATCGCGGTGCGGGGGCCGACGTCGAGCACTTCGCCCAGGGCAGGGTTGAGCCACTCGATGCGGCCGTCGCGGCCGATCACCGCCAGCCCGGTGCCAAGCAGGGTCAGGAGGTCGGACTGTTCAGGTGCGTGCATTGCACCAATGTAGGGAGAGGCGGGATGGCGTGCAATGCGACAAATTCGCAGGTCTGGACAGAACAGCAAAGTTAGTAGGCAATCTGCGGACTTGGCCGTTTTACAGACCGAAGTGACATAGGAACGCCGTTCCCTGAAGCGATAAAGCTAAAAACAGCAGTCGCCTGTCTAGAAACGGCAAAGTATGTGCCCTCTCGCGTGGCAGCCTGCATCTCATCCTAAAAGGCAGCAGTGCTTACGCCCCACGCGAAGTTCTGCTTGTGCTGACGTGTAGCTTCGGATCAGAGAAGAATAGATACCGACGCCTGCATTAGCTTGGGCTGCACCCTGACACTAGAGGTAAGATCTGTATAGAGCTGACTTCTCCTCACCATCCTGGGAAGCCTCCATAAAGATCTTAATTTTTTCGGCGATATAATCGTACATCGATGCGTAGTTGCCGTCTGTATCGCCCTGCGCGCGAAGATTCTCTATATCTGCAAGCTATTGCCAAGTGAATGCCGTCGCCATACTGAAATCTCCTATAACGAGGAGCAAATAAAATTTATGCGCAAGAAAACCTTGGCTAATCGGGTCGATCAGCGAAATGCACGATCGAGAAAATCAACTAAATCGCGATAAAGCAGGGGAAGTCGGGTTCGATCTAGGAACTGCGAGCGGATGAGGACGGATACGTCTGCGAATTGCATGTAGCTAAGTTCGCATTGGCCGGGAGAAGACTTAATCGATGAAGATAACGTATCTGCACACATCAAGGTTACTCTAGAATCCGAACCAGCGGCATCCGGCACAAAGTATTGACTGTAGCTGCCACCCATTTCGCGCATTGAGCTAAGAAACCGAAAACCACTTATCTCTGCGTTGTCAATACGCACATTTGGTGCAGAATACATTACTGTCTTGGTTACAGGCAGGAGCGGATCCTGCGATAGAAATATCCGCACAAGTCCCTCGTGAGTAGTACAGCACTTCGCAAAGTGCCCTTCCCGCCACTCGAATTGGATAACGGGCGGCGGATGTAAAGCCCCGTTCATTAGGGAATCTTTTGGGAAGTGCCATACCCGGCCAGCCCAGACTAGTGACTCGCTTGGGCCGAGATCCGGATCTAGGGTAGCGGGGATAAGCCGCGGCTCAACAAACGTGCGTGCGCTTTGTGCGCTCGCTGGGACGCCGGGAAACGCTGCGTAAAACATCAAGCTGACCATTACAAGCTTGACACTCCGGCGCATCCACTCGGTACGCTGACTACGTTTCTGTGCGCCGCCGGCAAGGCAGCACCTTAGCTTAGAAACGTATGCTTCCATTCGCCCTCCCTTGGCATGCGCCCTGCGTATATATTCTTCCTGAAAAAAAAATATATACACCGAGCCGAATTTTCCTGCGATGATTCAGACTCTACACGCGCCGTGCCGCGTTGCCAATAGCCAGCGAAACGCAGGAGACGAGATTCTTTCCACGGATGTCCAAGCCCTACTGTTTTGCGGGCGGAAGGTTGATTGCCTGGTGTGAAACGTCGTTATTCCTTTGGTATCGTCCTGCGCGCAAAGATCCTCTATATCCGCAAGCTGTTACGAAGTGAATGCCGTCGCCGTCCTGAAACCGCCTTTAACTAGGGGCAAATAAAATTTATGCGGAAGAAAATCTTAGCTGGCTCTGGTCGATCAGCGAGATGCACGATCGAGAAAATCAACTAAATCGCGATAAAGCAGGGGAAGTCGGGTTCGATCTAGGAACTGCGAGCGGATGAGGACGGATACGTCTGCGAATTGCATGTAGCTAAGTTCGCATTGGCCGGGAGAAGACTTAATCGATGAAGATAACGTATCTGCACACATCAAGGTTACTCTAGAATCCGAACCAGCGGCATCCGGCACAAAGTATTGACTGTAGCTGCCACCCATTTCGCGCATTGAGCTAAGAAACCGAAAACCACTTATCTCTGCGTTGTCAATACGCACATTTGGTGCAGAATACATTACTGTCTTGGTTACAGGCAGGAGCGGATCCTGCGATAGAAATATCCGCACAAGTCCCTCGTGAGTAGTGCAGCACTTCGCAAAGTGCCCTTCCCGCCACTCGAATTGGATGACGGGCGGCGGATGTAACGCCCCGTTCATCAGGGACTCTTTTGGGAAGTGCCATACCCGGCCAGCCCAGACTAGTGACTCGCTTGGTCCGAGATCCGGATCTAGGGTAGCCGGAATAAGCCGCGGCTCAACAAATGTGCGTGCGCTTTGTGCGCTCGCTGGGACGCCGGGAAACGCTGAGTAAAACATCAAGCTGACCATTACTAGCTTGACGCTCCGGCGCAACCACTCGGTACACTGACTGCGTTGCTCTGCGCCCCCGGCAAGGCAAACCCTAAGCTTAGAAACGTATGCTTCCACTCGCCCTCCCCTGGCATACGCTTTGCGTATATTTCTTCCTGAAAAAATATACACCGAGCCGAATTTTCCTGCGATGATTCGGACTTTACGCGCGCCGGGCCGCGTTGCCAATAGCCAGCGGAACGGCGTAGAAGAGATTCTTTCCACGGATGTCCAGGCCTTACTGTTTGCGGGCGGAAGGTTGATTCCGTGGCGCGAAACGTCGTTAATTCCCCTCGTTGGTGTCTCAAGAGGCGAGCCGACGCTGCTCTTTCCTGGAAATGATTCGCCTGGGCTTCCAACGTCAGCTGCGGGTTATACGGCCCGATGACATTCAGGAACTCAGGTCAAAGTAACGAGAGCTGCTTATTCCCTGTCCGCAAACTCGCGTAATCATGTCCTGATCGCATCGATCATCCCATCGTCGAGCTAACAAGCAACACGCCGAGGTTGACGAAATATGGATTGCAACGGACGTCACCTCGAGCAGTAGCCGGCAATCGCCAGGCCTGACAAGCCAGGCACCCACTGCCTCATCTCCCGCAGTGATCGGTGCGAGACCTGGCTATTTCGCAATGAAGGTGGCGTGTCACGCGAGGTTGAAGTGCCATCCGGGATAGTCATCCCAGAACCTGACGTCTTGAGAACGATCCCGATCGAAGGATTGGTGATAGGTTCGCGACCGGACTTCCATGCTGCCGCTACTCGCTCTTGGGCGACTTATGCGGCTACGGCCGCCGTGGATGGGTCCATCGGATGATGCATATGCGCAATACCCGAGTCATCCGCGTCTCTCCGCGAAAGTTAGGGCCTTCATTGATGCGCTTGTTTTCCATCTTGCCTCATCGTCATCGAGCTGATTCACAGGATGAGAAATCCGTCCAGCTGGCCAGGAATCCACAGAAGCTGTTATGAAATATCAAAACTAGAACATCAGGCGGCTTGAACGATTACGCATCGACAGGTGCCCTCTCAATTGTCGTCGGCCACCGCGACCTATCGACAGCTCAACTTTTGGATGCGCTACGCACTGGCCTTCAAGGTTGCGAAGGAGCAGGCGAGGAACTGATGTACTCCGTTTTATACGTACTAGACGAGAAACGGTTTGCCCTGATAACGCCTGAGCCAGTTTCTGCCCTTGCCTTGACTGGACTCGGGCCTTATCCGGAGATGTTCGGGATACGCACTACCGACAGTGCCGGCTACGAACGCTTCTGCCGCGACATGGACACCCTACGCACCGTACTCCGCCTTAGGGATCTGACGGAAGTCGAATTCGTGCTCCTATATTTCTGGAAGCAAACTGGAGCAGATCAGGGCCCGACATTGGTCGGCTGAGAAGTACGAATCGCTGCCTTACCGACATCTGCTTTGGGAATGTTTCCATGTCATCGAACTGAAATATTTCAGTCATGGAGCCGTCAACCGCTTCACGCATTCTTCGCGACATTGGCTCGCGTTGAGAAATTTCTTATAGAAATCACCTACGCGAGGCACAGGGGTACAAAAACTTAAACAGCGGAGAATTCCATGCGTTCCAAGTTGCTCACGGTGGCTATCGCCGCTGGCCTCGGTTTGACTAGCCTGTCAACCCTGGCTGCGACATCCAAGTCGCAGCCCACAAAGGTGACCATCGATGCCGCGACTCTTCAGCAGCTCCAGGCACAGCTGGCGGCGCTGCAGTCGCAGGTAAGCGATTTGCAGGCTAAGCAGGAAGCACAGGCAGATGCCCAGGTCGAAACCGCGAAGGCCGTTAACGACGTACAGGTTGTTGCAGCCGATGCTACCGCGGCGGCGAAAAAGTCTCCTGACAAGCTGGCGTACAAGGGCGTGAACATCACCCTTGGCGGCTTCCTCGCGGCAGAGTCGATCTACCGTACGCACCAGGAAGGCGCGGATATCGCCTCGAACTATAACTCGATCCCATTCAAGAATTCTTCCGTTGGTCGCACCTCTGAGGGCCGATTCAGCGCGCGCCAGAGCCGTGTCTCCATGCTTGCCCAAGGTGACATCAATCCTGACACGCATGTCGCCGGGTATATTGAGGCCGACTTCTTGGGCGGCGCTCAGACAGCGAATCAGAACGAATCGAACTCGTTCAACCCGCGCGAGCGCAATGTCTATATGACGATCGACTGGGACAATCCGGGCCTGCACCTGCTCGCCGGTCAGAACTGGTCGTTGCTGACGCTCAATGCCAAGGGCATCACCCCACGTACCGAAGCTGCCCCGCCGCAGATCGATGCCCAGTACCTGCCTGGCTTCAGCTGGGCACGTCAGACGCAGATCCGCCTGGTGAAGGATTGGAATAAGACCTACTGGCTGGGTATCTCCCTCGAGAATCCCCAGACGACGTTCTACGCAAGCCCCAACCAGGCAAAGGCACCGGTCACCTCGATCTACAACACGACCGCCGGGTCAGGCTATGACTCGGCCAATACGCTCTCGATCAACCATATTCCGGACGTGGTCGTGAAGTTCGCGGCGGATCCGGGCTTCGGCCACTACGAGATCTTCGGCCTCGGCCGCGCGTTCTACAATCGCTACAACTCCGGCGGTGGCAACAGCAACCATAATGTCTACGGTGGCGGGTACGGCGTGGGCATGATCCTGCCCCTGGTCGAGAAGGTTCTCGACTTCCAGTTCTCCGGCATGCAAGGCAGGGGTATCGGCCGCTATGGTTCGGCGCAGCTTCCGGACGTCACCTTCAAACCCAGTGGCGGTATCGCTCCGATCAAAGAGAACATGCTTCTTGCCGGACTGACCTATCACGCATCACCGGACCTCGACATCTACGCTTTGGGTGGCCGCGAGCGCGAAGAAAAGCAGGACTACAGCTATAACGGTGTTGCACTGGGCTACGGTAACAAGGCCTACAACAACGCAGGCTGCGACATCGAAGGCGGCACCTGCGTCGGCAACACGAAACAGATCTCCCAAGGGACGCTGGGCTTCTGGTGGAAGTTCTACCAGGGCAAGTTCGGTAAGGCCCAGTTTGGTGCACAGTACTCGCACACGGTCCGCGAAGCATTCGAGGGTATCGGCGGCTCGCCCAAGGCGAAGGAAGACATGGTCTTTACCAGCTTCCGCTACTACCCGTTCTGATACAACGATCGGGCATGAGGTTGACTTAAAGAAAAAAGCGGCGGGCATTGCCCGCCGTTTTTTTCTCGCTAGCGCGCTACTGCTTTTCAGGCTGGCCGGGTGCCTCAACCCAGCCACCCCCAAGAGCTCGAATAAGGTCAACGCTGGCCTGTAGCTGCCGCGTATGTACCAACTCTGCTGTGCGCTCTGCATTCAGTGCGGCGGTCTGGGCCGTGACTACTTCGAGATAACTCACGACTCCCTGGTTATACCGATTGGTCGCCAGAGTCTGGGACTGCCGGGCCGCCATGGCCGCTGCCGTTTCCTGCTGGCTCTCGCGTCCCAGTTCCTGCAGTAGAGAGAGGTTATCCTCAACTTGCTGGAACGCATGCAGTACGACACTTCGAAACTGCGCAGAAGCCGTGGCGAATTCGGCTTTAGCTTCCGCCTCGCGCCCGCGACGCAAACCACCGTCAAAGAGGTTCATTGAGGCCAGCGGTCCGAGGCTCCAGAACTGGTTGCTGGCAGCCAGCAGGCTTCCATGACCGACGTCCTGCCATCCGAAAGCCGCACTGAGACCGATGTCGGGGTAAAACGCCGCCCGGGCCACGCCTATGCCCGCATTAGCGGCGAAGGCACGACGCTCAGCCGCTGCAATGTCAGGGCGTCGCTGCAAAAGCGACGACGGCACGCCAAGCGGAATGACTGGCAAGACGATCTCAGCGTCCTGGAGGGCGGGAGGCAACGAGAAGCTCGACGCAGGCTCACCTATCAACGTCGCGATGGCATGCTCGGTGAGGGCACGTTGCACACGAAGCTCAGTTGCCTGGGCCTGCGCGTCAGAAAACAGTACGTTCGCGCGCGCAAGATCGAGTCCTGAGGACACGCCTCCGTCAAGGCGCTTCTGCGTCATATCCTGTCCATCACTGAAAGCACCCAGTGAGTCCTGCACGATCCGCGACTCGATGTCGTACCCGCGCAGCTTGATGTACAGGTCGGCAAGCCGAGCCTGCAAACTCAACTGGGCGGACGCAAGATCGGCTTCCGCCGCCTGTGTCTGCGCCTTGCCCTCTGCGACCTCGTTGCGGATGCGGCCCCACAGGTCGAGTTCGTAGTTCGTGGATAATCCCACCGTTCGAGTGTCGTACTCATTCGGCTGGTTCGATCCGCGTAGAGGCCTCCTGTCAGACTGACGATCGTTTGTGGGGCTTGCGCTTGCACCCATGCGGGGTGCCTGATCCGCATTCAGCTGCTCCAGGTAAGCGCGGGAGGTGTCAAGGCGTGAAAGGGCGATGCTCAGGTCAGGATTGTTCGCATCAAGCTTGACCTCCAGTGCGTCCAGCACCGGATCGCGATACACCTTCCACCAGCCACCACGGCTTATCGTGTCGCCGGGATCGGCCACGACCCAACCCGCGGGCGCGGCGGCGCCTTTAAACGACTCGGGTAGCGGACCAATGGTCGGCTTCACGTATTCGGGTGCAAGAGAGCAGCCCCCCATCGCCAGCAACCCACTCGCGGCGATGCTTCGCAACGCTACTTCACGCATTCTTGGCATGATCGTGCTCGCTGGCTGTTGGCGGGGCAATCTGGACTACATCACCTTCTTCCAGGGAATCGGTTGGGTGATCGATGATCCGATCGTCCGGATGAAGCCCCTGGTCGATCTCCAGCTTGTCGCCGAGGTCCATCGCGATGTGCACATTGCGCAGAGTCACGGTGTTGTCTCTGCCCACGACCGCCACTTGTGGCCCCGCCGCCCGGAAAAGGAGCGTCGTTACTGGGACAGTGACGGTATTACCCACGGCGTGGGTCGGCAGCCGGACCTCGGCAAAGTCACCCGGCAGCAGGTCCTGATGCGGGTTCTCGACTCTGAACTGAGCCAGTAGGGTGCCGGAGGACCGGTTGATCGCTTTTGACGTACCAATCAGCGTGCCGTCTACTGTCTCGCCCCCGTGGCCCAGCACCAGCAGCTTGACCTTCATTCCTGCCACGATCGACGAAGCATAGCCTTGGGGCACCTGCGTATAGAGGCGCATCTGGCTGGTATCAGCTATCGAGAACAATGGATCCCCTCCATTGCTGTTGGCCGAGATCAGGTCGCCCACGTCCGTGTTGCGCGCGGTCACCGTGCCGTCGAAGGGCGCAACGATACGTTTGAACGACTCCATTGCAGCAAGCCGGTCCACATCTGCTTTAGCTGCCAGCACGTTCGCGCCCGCGGTCTCTGCTTCACTCGCTTTTTCATCCGACTCTTGTCTGGATACTGACCGTGACTCCAGCAGGTTCTTCCAGCGTCTTGAGGTTGTGTCGGCCAGTCGAACATTGGCTTGTGCGCGAGCCAGCTCAGCCTTGGCCTGTTCGTACTGCTGATCCAGCTCAGGAGTATCGATCAGGGCCAGAACCTGCCCGGCCTTGACCTCTTGACCGATATCCACGTTCCAACCCTTGAGGTAGCCGCCGGCACGGGCATGGATCGGAGTGGCGATCCACGCATCCAGATGACCCGGCAGGGTCAAACCCTGGTTACCGCTCATGGCAGACGCGGCGATGACCTGGACGCTCGGCGTAAGTTGCGCTTTCGTCCATGTATGCAGCTCACGCGACTGGGCCATGCGCAGCGAAAGCCCGGCGATCACGCCGATGGAAGCCAGGGCGACGCCGATGGCGAGGGTCAGGCGCACGCGGGGTGGCCGGCCTGGGGCAGCAGCAGGGATGTCATGCGACATGAGGATGATTTCCAATGAGTCGATCTTCAGATGAAGCGGGTGCCGTCCGGCCGTGGACCATGGCGAAGATCACAGGCACAAAGAGCAACGTTGCGAAAGTGGCGAACATGAGGCCGCCGATGACGGCTCGACCCAGCGGAGAGTTCTGCTCCTGGGTGAGGGCCATCGGAAGCATGCCGATAATCATGGCGAGCGCCGTCATGCAGACAGGTCGGAAGCGGGTGAACCCTGCTTCCAGGGCTGCCTTCGCCGCATCACCGTGCTCCGCGAGTCTTTCCCGGCAGAAGCTGACGACAAGGATGGCGTTTGCCGTGGCCACACCCATGCACATGATGGCCCCGGTCAGCGCCGGTACCGAGAGGCTTGTGTGCGTGAGGAAGAGCATCCACACGATACCTGCCAGCGCCGCAGGAAGCGCGGTGATGATGACGAACGGGTCCATCCAGGATTGGAAGTTGACGACGATAAGGAGGTAGATAAGAAAGACCGCACCGATGAGGCCAAAGATCAGACCGGTGAAGGCTTCATTCATGGTTCCTACCTGGCCGTGCAGGCTCACCAGGGTCCCGGGCGGGCGCTTGGCGGCAAATTCCTTTAGTACGTTCTGCACATCGGTCGCCACACCGCCCAGGTCACGACCTTGAATCGACGCATAGATGTCATACGCCGGCATGATGTTGTAGTGCGAGACCACCGCCTCACTTGGCCCACGAGTAAAGGTAGCCAGACCTCCCAGGATCTGCGCCGCGTTATTTCCTGGCGATGTGACCGGCATGGCCTTGAGATCTGCAAGGGAATCCATCAGGTACTGGGGCGTTGCCGCGACGATGGCGTATGAGACGCCGTTCTTGGGATTCAGCCAGAACGCAGGGGCAACCTGCGAGCTACCAGCCAGGGAGGAGACCATGCTGTTGGTTACATCCCGCTCGGTGATTCCGAGGCTGTCCGCACGCATCCGGTCTACCTTGACGTTCAACTGCGGGTAACTCGAGCTCTGCTGTAAACGCACATCCACGATGCCGTCGACCTTACGCATGGCCTTCATGATTTGCTCTGCATACGCCTCGTTAGCGACGCGGTCTCTCCCGGCAATGGAAACATCCAGCGGCGAAGGCGCACCAAAGTTCAGAATCTGGCTGGTCATATCGGAAGGTAGGAAAGCAAACTGGGTACCGGGAAACTGTCTGGGCAGCGTTTCGCGGAGCCGCTTCATGAATTCCGCTGCAGGCCGGTGCCCTTCTTTAAGCACAATCTGGATATCGCCATCTTGCGATCCGATCGTGCCACTGCTGCTGTAAACGAGGTTCACACCACTCAGTGGAAGCCCAATGTTGTCGATCACCGTGTCCAATTCGTCTGGCGGGATGACCTGCCGGATGGCCTTCTCAATGTGATCGAACTCCGCGGCCGTCTCCTCAACTCGCGTACCCATAGGGGCGCGCACATGCATCGACAAGGAATCGGAATCGATCGCTGGGAAGAAGTCACGGCCTAGCGTCGGCACGAGAGCGAATGACAACACTACGAAGCCTAGAAAGCCGATAACAAAGGGCTTTCTGTGAGAAAGAGCGAGCGTCAGGAGGCCGAAGTAGCCGTCGCGCACGTTGGTGAAGCGATGTTCGAACCCTTGCTGGAATGCCAGCAACCTTCTTACAACCGCGTTACGACGCTTTACCGTGTGCTGGTCGCCCTCGTGATGATTCAGGTAAGTGTCTTCGGGATGGTCGCCCGCGCCGCTTTCGACGTGGTGAGCCTTCAGCAAGAACATGGCCAGTGTCGGAACAAGAGTGCGCGACAGGATGAACGAGGACACCATCGCAAAGATGACGGCCAGCGCCATGGGCCGGAAGAGGAAGCCCGCGATACCGTTAAGCATGAACATGGGTACGAAAACGATGCAGATGCACAAGAGCGAGACAAATGCAGGTGTCACGATCTGCCGGGCGCCGTCCATGATGGCATCCATCACGCTTTTGCCTTGCTCCAGGTGCCAGTTGATATTTTCTATCGTTACGGTGGCATCGTCGACCAGGATACCCACCGCGAGCGCCAGGCCGCCCAGCGTCATGACGTTCAATGTCTGGCCAGACACTGATAGCAGGGTAATTGCTGCCAGGATCGACAGCGGAATAGACAGAGCAATGATGACGGTTGAGCGCCAGCTTCCGAGGAAGAGAAGGATCATCACCGATGTCAGCAGGGCAGCGATGATGCCCTCTCGGGCTACCGACGTCACTGCGGCCTTGACAAAGACTGACTGATCGCCGAGCAGATGCATCTTAAGCGACTTGGGTTGCGTCTCTGCGATGAGTGGTAGCAGCTTCTTAATACCCGCCACGACGTCCAGGGTCGATGCGTTACCGTTCTTTAGCGCTGGCATGAGCACCGCGCGCTTGCCGTCGACCCGGACGATATTGTTCTGTGGAGGTGCGCCATCACGAACGTGCGCCACGTCACCGATCGTGATCGTTGCGCCATTCACAGTTTTGATTGGGAGGCTATTCAGTTCGTCGATGGCCGTCGGGCTGTTGTTGAGCTGGACGTGATACTCCAGTGTCCCGATCTTGGCTGTACCCACCGGAATAATCTGGTTCTGGGCCGCAAGGGCATTGCCAACGTCCTGAGCCGACAATCCCTTAGCCGCCAGTGCCTGGGGATTCAGATCCAGCGTGATCTGCTTCTGCTTGCCGCCGTACGGTGTCGGGATGGCTACGCCAGGTACCGATATCAGCGTCGGCCGCATGAAGTTCTGGGCGATGTCGCGAATCGTTGCTTCGGACAAGACCGAGCTCGAAAGCGCCATCTGCAACACCGGCACCGTGGAGGCGTTGTAGTTCAGGATAAGCGGCGGCGTGATACCCGGCGGCATCTGCTTGACCACTGTCTGCGATATGGAAGTGACCTGCGCCGTGGCCGTGCGGACATCCACGCCCGGCTGAAAAAAGATTTTTACGATGCCCACGCCGGGCAGGGACTGCGACTCGATGTGTTCGATGTCGTTGACCGATGTGGTCAGCTGCCGCTCGTAATAGTAGATGACACGGCCAGACATCTGATCTGGCGGAAGCCCGTTGTAGCTCCACACCACGCTGATCACCGGAATACCGATGTTGGGAAAGATGTCGGTCGGGGTGCGCAGCGCTGCGAGTGGGCCAGCGACGAGTATGAGCAACGCCAACACAATGAAGGTGTACGGGCGCGACAGGGCGATGCGTACGAGGGCTAGCATGCGCTGTCCCGACCAGGACGACATGACAGGAAGATTGCACGCTCAGAAGCGTGAGCTAGTCCACTTGGCGCGGTCTGTTTCATCGGCGGGTCGCTCGGTCTGGCCGGGGCAGGAGCGCCCCGCGACCATGTTGCCGCCCGAAACTTAGGGAAATCTTTTGTCGCCCTGGATCGGCTACATGAAGCCCGTGGGACCAGCCGCCGGCAGTGCGTCAATACTGATACGTGCTAACAGGCCTCGGCCTGAGGGGGCTTCCAGCAGCTCTATCACACCGCTATGCAGCTCGACCGCCCGCTGCACGATACCCAGTCCCAGTCCGTAACCGGCTTCCTTCGTCTCTGCACTACGGCGAAACTGATGGAATACCGCGTCGCGACGATCTGGTGGGATGCCCGGCCCGTCGTCACAGATATCAATGATAGCCAGGCCATCCTGGCGACGCAGGGCAATGTCTACGCGGCTGCGGTCCGGTGTGTGCCGAAGTGCATTTTCGAGAAGATTGCGGAACATCGTCGTTAGCGCCACCTCGTGCCCGAAGACGCGCAACTCGGGCTCGTCATGCGTGAGGCTTATCGAAACGTCTTTTTCGTCGATCTGTGGGGCCAGCTCTTCTACAACCTCGGTGGCCAGCGTGACCAGATCCAGAGACACGCGGTGGTGCGACGCCGCGCCTGCTTCGAGCCGGGCAATGGCGAGGATCTGCTCGATCCGGCGACCGAGCCGCCCAAGGCTACGGCGGGCGCTATGCAAGGTTACGCGCACTTCCGAGGTGTCTTCGGCGACAAGCGCATTCTCGAGATGAATCATGGTTGCTGCCATGGGGGTCCGCAGTTCATGCGCTACATCGCCTGCGAAGCGGTGTTCGCGCTCGATCGCGTCTTCCAGGCGCTCCAGCTGCTGGTTGAGTGTCACGATTAGCGGTTTGATCTCGTCAGGGGATCGCTCGATCGAGATGGGCTTGCGGCTACCGGGTGAACGCTCTGCTAGTACCTGCGTCAGGGACGCCAGCGGTCGGAGGCCTTGCTTGACGGCCAGCCCCGCGAGAATTGCGAGCAGGGGTAGGCCGATGAGCAGTGGGAGTCCGTGCTCCAGGATCAGTCCGCGGCGAATGGCTGAGCGATTCTGCGCTCGCTCACCGATGCGGATAGTCAGGTTAAAGCGGTTGGTGAGAGTGAACAGTCTCCAGCGCGATCCATTGTGCTCCAGATCGCTGAAGCCTCGTTCGTTTACGTCGGGCCGGGGCAAATCTGCAAGATTGGCCGTCGCCGCCACCAAGAGGCCTTTTGGGTCGTAAGCCTGGAAACCCACCTCGGGCTCGTAATTTTTTGCGTGAACGGCAACAACCACTGTGCCCCGCCGGGCGTCGGTCGCCAACTCCAGCGCATGTCCTGCGTCTTCATTCGAATATCTATGCTGCCCATAGGCGATCAGTGTTCCCAGCGTCCGCCCGGCCTGCGCAAGCCGACCGTCCAGCAGCTGGTTCATCTCGTGCCTTTCGCGCTGGTAACTGATGGCCCCCAAGGGAATGAGGACCACAATCTGTACCAGGATGATGAGCCAGGTCAGGCGCGCACGCAGGCTGTTAAATGTCATCTGGGCTCACTCGGCATCATGTAGCCGATCCCGCGAAAGGTATGGATCACTTCCGGACTGAGTTTCCGACGAAGCCAATGCACGTGAACCTCGATGGCATTTCGATCCACGACCGTATCAAAGCCATACACCGAACCTTCCAGGCTGTCGCGGCGCACGATCCGACCGGCACGCTCCATGAGAATGCGGAGTACGGCGAACTCTCGACGGGTGAGCGCGATGCGCTCCCCGCGAAACTCCACATCGGTAGTAGCGAGGTCCAGGGTAAGACCACCCACCTCGATCCGGTTGTCCACCAAGCCTTGTGCCCGCCGGGTCAGCGAGCGGATGCGCGCCGCCAATTCACCGATGTGGAAGGGCTTGATCAAATAATCGTCGGCACCCAGATCCAGGCCCTTGATGCGCGCCTCGGGAGTATCCCGTGCGGTCATCACCAGAATGGGAGTCTTCACACCGGAGCGTCGCGCCTCCAGCAGGACCTCCAGCCCGTCCTTACCCGGCAAACCTAAGTCCAGTAGGACAAGGTCAAACGAGCTGTCGGGCAATACGCCAGCCCCCTGTCGCCCGTCCGTCAGCCACGTTACTGCGTACGACTGATGCTCCAGCGCGTGCTTGATGGCCTCGCCGAGCTCCGTGTCATCTTCGAGAAGGAGAATGTGCATGTGGGGACGGGTACGGCTCGGCAGGGAGGATGACATAATCGCCGATAAGTCTTTTCTCTAGCTTTTGTCGCCGGCTATTGGAGTCTATCGCCCAGAGGCAGGCTCCGACGCCGCCTCAACTTAGGTAACTGCCTGTGAATGATCGTGGTCCTGAACTCCTTGCTGTATTAAACCGCGCCGCCGCGGGCATCACAGAGCAGAGCGACGCTTTGCGGTGCATCGGCGTCATAGCAGAGTTACAGCAGCAGCTGTCCGATCTGGGTTTTGGATCACCGATGCATCCCGAGGCCGAGCTCCAGCTCGCCCGTATCAGCGGCATGGTGTCGGATCTGCATGCCGCCCTCCCAGCCAGCGCGGGCCGGGCGCTCGCCGCCGAAGCGGCTCCCGACGATGGGGCCGATGTGCCCCATGAACGGTCCAGCCGCCTTAGTCAGCTGGCGTCCCGGATGGCCGGCTGTTCGGTCCTGTCCATTTGTGATGCTGGGCTCTTACAGGGGATGGCCGGGATATCTCCACGCACTCACTTATCCGACATCATTTCCGCTCTTCCCAGCGGTCTCAGTCAGCTCGAGATTTTTGTGAAGCCCGGAAAGAGAGATACGATCATAGCATCGGGCTTGCATGAGCACTGCGCCGGGCGCGGCATTGCTCTCGTGCATCGGCTAACCAAGGAACTACATGATCGGGTCTGGATCTTCGACCACCGCCGCGCGTTCTCCATCGGCGCCTCGTTCAATGGACTAAGCGATCAATGTGCGTTCATCGTTGAATTGTCACGTGAGGACAGAGAAAGGTTCGTAGGAAAGCTGAGGCTTGTACGAGAACGGGCGCGCTGGGCACCAGGTGGCAATTCCGAAGAGCCCTGAAGCCCTGAACGCCACCGCCATATCCGCCTCGGCCAGCGCTGAATCTGTTGGACCACGGCTCACACGGCGAGAGCAACCAATTGCCGCGCTACGTACGCAACGAGGAACACGGCAACCGCGAGCACGAGACCTGCCAAGGCACGTTGTGGCCCGGAGCCTGAGCAAGAGTGAGTGTCAGGAACATCGATGAGTCGCCGGTTGCGCTGGTAACGAAGAGTTGCCAAAAGGCTCATGACGGCACCTACTACACGATGGCGATTCGGCCTCGGTCAGGTCGCGTGGTTCGGAATGCCCACGAGCTCCGACAGCCCACCCCACAGCAGCTGTATGCCGATGCAGAAAATCACGAACGCCAGCAGCTGCAGGATGACCTTCGTCCGCTCCTTCCCCAGTTTATGCCCGATGCGATCGGCATAGCGCATGCTGAGATAGATGCTGGCACTGATCACCGCGAGGGAGACGGCGGCGGCGACGAAGTGCATCCAGTCGATGCCTTGCCGTGGTGATCCGGTACCCACCGCAATGGCTACCGCGATGGAGCCCGGGCCGACGGTGAATGGCAAGGTCAGTGGATAGAACGACGGATCACCATGGTGGCGATGGACCTTGCCGTCGTCATCGTCGTCGTCTTCCGATCCATTGAGCATGCGCCAGCCCGCTGCGGCGATCACCAGCCCGCCGCCGACGCGGAGCACCGGAATCGAAATGCCGAAGAAGGCCAGGACATAGGCACCGACGAGCAGGGAGCCGCTCAGGAGAAGCAGGCTGTTGAGCGCCACCTGTCGCGCCAGCCGTTCGCGCTCTTCCGGAGTGGCCACGGGCACGATGCCGAGCGACAGCAGCGCCGAGCCGGGCGGATTCACGATAGGCAGCAGGGCCGCGACGATGACGAAAATGGCCCTGCCGATGTCCATCCACATGCGTGCGCCTCTCCCCGGAAATCGAAATGCAGCTCGCTCTATCGGACTGGTGTAGGGCGATACGGCGAAAGTGTAACTTTCGGTCAGTCGCCGATCTATCACGGAAATAGCGCGCGACGAAACGCTCAGGAACTACTGGCCTGAACGCGCCGACGCGCGCTGTGCATTACCTCACGCCTTCGGCAGATCCGAACGCCGCTCGATCACACGCGACACCAGGCCGTAAGCGACGGCCTCGTCGGCCGTCATCCACAGGTCGCGCTCGATATCCGCACGGACGCGCTCGATGGGCTGGCCGGTTTCACGCGCGATGACGCTGGCGATGCGCTCGCGCGCAATGAGGATCTCCTTCGCCTGGATGGCGATGTCGCTCGCCTGGCCACCGGCACCGCCGCTGGGCTGGTGAATGAGGAAGCGCGTCTGCGGCAGGCAGAAGCGGCGCTCGGGGGCGGCGGCCAGGAAAAGGTGCGTGGCGGCGCTGCCCACCCAGCCGGTACCGATCATGTTCACGGGCGACGAGATGAAACGAATGATGTCGTGGATCGCATCGCCCGACTCCAGATGGCCACCCGGCGAGGATACGATCAGGTCGATCGGTTCGTTCGATTCCGCGTCGAGCGCCAGCAGGCGGCGAACGGCTTCCGATGCGCTCGCATCGGTAATGGCGCCGAAGACCATGACGGTACGCGCACGGAACGCCTTCTCTTCGAGGAACGCACTGCTCTGTGCCGAGGCCGGGCGCGGCTTGTCGCTTTGGTTGTCATGCATGGGGAATTACGCCTTCGTGGTAGGTTCCTGACATGGACGAACGAACCGCGATCCGCGTGACACATCCCGCCCCTGCCCACCCACTCGCGACGGACGAGGCGCTGCGCCATCGTCTGCTGGCCCAGGCGCGGCGCTGGTTTGGCCATAGTGGAGAGGCCGAGGAACTGGTCCAGGACGCTTACCTGCGTACGGCCGACGGCGTGCTGCCGCTCTCCATGTCGAGTCGGGAAGCCTGGCTGGTCACGGTGCTTCGCCACCTGTGCGTCGATGCGTGGCGGCGGAACCGACGCTACCAGGCCATCCTGGGGCAGATGGCAGCGGACTGGGTGCACGGACCGGACCCGGGCATGTCGGAAGACCTCGTGGACAGGGATCGCCGGGTGGGGCAGGCATTGAAGAAACTGGTCACCACGCTGTCTCCCGGCGACGCCATGGTCGTGATGCTTTATGAAGTCTGGGGTTGCACCCATGCCGAACTCGGTGACATGACAGGCCTGACCGACGTCGCTTCCCGCCAACGCCTGCGCCGCGCCATGCAGCGTCTTCGGGACGGCCATGGCGGCCATGCGGCCGACAGCGAGGACAGGGCAGCGCTTCTCGCCCTGCTTCGCCATGCCCTCGTAACCCGGGACTGCTCCGGGCTCGTCGCCGCCCTGCGCGCCGACAGCCCCCGGGTCATGGCGGTACAGCCCGACCCCGCTGCGTTGCCGCGCGGCTTGAACACACCGCGAACGACGTGGTGCCAGCTGGGCAATGTCATGGGCCTGCTCGTCCGGATCGGCGACGGCCCGGCGACCCTGGTCCCGCTGTGCGAGGCCAGTGCCGAGGCAGCCTGAAAAACCGGGGCTCAGATAGGCCGGTTGAAGGCAAGCGCATCGACCTCGTCCGCCAGCTTCAGCATGGCGTTTCCGTAGCCGTGACCGGGCTGAGATCCGAAAACGCCAAGGCTCGCCCTCATCGCCACCGCGGCCAGGCCGGCTGCTGTAAACCCCGCCTCTGCCGCATGGCCTGCGATGAGCTGGCAACGAAAACGGGCTTCATCCCAGTCCTGCGTGATGATCGCCTCGGTCATGCCGTTGTTGTCTTCAATGATCTGACGGGTGACGTCCGAAGGATCGCTGCCAGGCTTCACGACGAGGGAAAAACGATGCGTGCATGAATACGAGTGGTCACGAAGACTCCCTTGCCTGGAGGCTCAGAAGCCAGGGATGATTCCCCGTGGAACTCGGCGCGGGATTGGCCTTGCTCGTTTTCTTACGTGAAGGTGACATGAAAGCGGGCCGGGCGCCACACAAATCGTGGAGGCTTCAGGGCGACGCGGCAGCCGCCTTCTCGTACCTCAGCACCAGTATCCCGTCCAGATAGTCTGACCACGTTCGGGTCTGGAAGGCGCCGTAGCTGAAGGCGCGCCCGGGGACAGACCCCAGCTGACTCAAAGCGCGCGCCGAAAGGAACCGTGCCTCATCCACCTTCCCTGCGGAAGCAAACGCTGATGCCTCCAGCGAACCCGGAGGCGGAGCCGGCAGGTCATGGCTGGCGCCGCGCCCGCCTGTCGACCCGTAAGCGCCGCCAAGCGCACTGAACCCGAGGGTGTAAACCTGCTCGCCAGAAGCCTGCCGCGCATACGTGCCAAACGTCGCCGACCCGTGGCCTGTCGTCTCGATGGGCGCCCTGGAGGCGTGCACCGACGCCGTCCAGACCACCACACGCGTGCCCCTCGGCCACCGCGAGAGTTGCCACGCCAGGTTCTGGTACATGGCCTTGTCGCGCGCACCGGCATCCGCGCCGTGCGGATCGATTGAGCTCAGGTACGCGAGGTAAGAGGACGCCATCGCCGCAAGGCGTGACGAATCCGGCCCTGCATGAAGTGCCAGGGAAGCGTTTATCTCGCGAACGCACTCTTGCAGCGTATCGAACGCGGCGTTGTCGAAAGGATGAGCGTCGTCGTAGGTCCAGCTGCCGTGGCGCGTCATGGCTTCCCTGCAGCGCTCCTCATCGCTCCTGCCGAGCACGGCTGCGAGATCGGTCGGCAGCTGCTGCGGTGAGTACCGGGCACCGATGCCGCCGACCTGCGGATCGACGCCCGCGATCAGCACACGCTTCTCCACCACCTGCTGGAAAAGCCAGGTCTCGAAGGACTGGAACACCGCGTAGCGAGACCAGAGCGCGCCGATCGCGCTCGCCAGCTGCGACTGGGTCGCCGTGCCGGCTTCCAGCGAGTGCTGGAAGTCAAGCATGTCGTAGAACTGGCTTTCGAATACGATGCCTTTAAAGCCGCATTGCGTGACGAGCGTTTCGACCAGACGGGCCTTGATGGCAATGGTCTGCGCGCCGGCGTGATTTGCATCCTCTCCCAGGAAAACGATCTTCTTCGCGCACATCTCGCGTACGGCCGGCGCCAGCGCGTCGTCGGACACAGCAGGCAACAGGTCGCTCGCGAGCGCACTGCCGGACGTGAAACCAAGAACGCATAGCCATGTCAGAAACCGACGGACCATAAAGAATCCTTTCACGTAGTCAGCTGATGGCCATGCTACGTATTGCAGGGGCACGCATGCAATGCCGTCGCAGCAGATGACGATACACATGCTTCGGACCTGGTCGACCAGCAACGGCATCGTGGTAAGAAAGGGCACGGGCGCGCCGCCCGTTACATGCCATGACAGGAGAAGCACGTGCCCCAGTACCTGGTTGCCGGTTACCTGCCTGATGACTTCGATCCTGCCCGGATGGACGAGGCGGCGGGGACCCAGATTCATGAGCTGAACAAGGAGATGATCGCCGCGGGTGTCAGGAAATTCGCCTGTGGCCTCGGTCCCTCGAAGACGCTGCGCGCTTCGGGCGCGGGCGAAGTCTCCGTCACCGACGGCCATGCGCTCGACACGAAGGAACACATCGGCGGTTTCTGGATCCTCGAATGCGCCGACCTCGACGAGGCCATCGGCTGGGCGAAGCGGGGCGCCTCCGCCATGCGCTCGCAGGTGGAAGTGCGCGAGATCTTCTTCAGCCCGGCGCCCGGATAAGCGTCGGGACGGGCCGGAAGACTTGCCGGAACGCAAAAGGGCGCCAGGGCTGAAGGACTCCCGGGGCCTTACTTCCCACCCGTTACATCGAGAAACGTCCCGGTGACGAATGAGGCTTCCGCACCCGCCAGCCACAGGATCGCCCGCGCGACTTCCTCGGGCTGGCCGCCCCGCCCCATGGGTATCGATTCCTTGACGCGATCCACCCTGCCCGGCTCGCCGCCGCTGGCGTGCATCTGAGTATAGATATGCCCGGGCCGGACACAGTTGACGCGGATGCCGTCACGGGCGACTTCCTTCGCGAAGCCGACCGTGAAGGTCTCGAGCGCCCCTTTGGACGCCGCGTAGTCGACGTATTCGTTCGGGCTGCCAAGCCGGGCCGAGGCCGAAGATACGTTGACGACGGAACCGCCTTTCCCGCCGTATCGGTATGACATGCGTCGGATCGCCTGCTGCGCGCAGAGCATCGGCCCGATCGAGTTCACGGCGAAGATGCGTTGCATGCGTGCCAGGTCCAGGTCTTCCAGCCGCGATTGTTTCGCGAGGACCCCCGCGTTGTTGACCAGTACATCGATCCGGCCGAACGCCTGGTCGATCGCATCGAAGAGTGCCGCGATCTGCGCGGGATCCGCACTGTCTGCTCGCACCGCCAGGCCACGGCGACCTGCCGCCTCGACATCTGCCGTGACGGCCAGCGCAGCGGCTTCATCGGAGACGAAGCTGATCGCGACGTCGTAGCCTTCGGCGGCAGCGAGTCGTGCCGTGGCAGCGCCGATACCGCGACTGCCGCCGGTGATCAGGATCACGCGCGCGCGGGAGCTGTCATTCACTGGCAAGACCTCCATGGGTTGGCCGCGCGACGTCGGGCTTGCGCAGGTGGCGCTTCAACATCAACACCAGCGGGATGATGACGACGGCCGTGGCCGCCGACGCCAGCATGCCGGTCGTCTGGCTGGTGTGGTCGGCGATGGTGCCGTAGAGAATCGGCGCAAGGCCGCCCGAACCGATCACGCTGGTATAGAAGACCGCGAACGCACGGCCCGTGTCACCGCCGGATAGCTCGGGCACGGTGCCGTAGAGCACCGACGAAGTGCCGTTGAGTACGACGCCCAATAGCGGCAGCAGGAACAGCGTGGGGGTCATCGACGTGAGCAGGGTCGCGATGATGAGCAGCGCCGTGGCGGCTTCCGTCAGCACGACGCTGCCCACCACACCAAGCCTCTCGCCCAGCCAGCTGCAGGTCGCCTTTCCGAAGGCACCGCCCATGAAGAGCAGCGCCAGTGCAACGCCGACCGTTGGCGATCCACCGCCCCGGCCGTGGATCAGGAACGGCAGGAACAGCAGGTAACCCATGCGCGTCGCCGTATCGAGTGCGCCGATGGTCGTGAGAATACGGAAGCCACCCGGCGGACGGCGATACGCGAACGCTGTTCCGGTGCTCGCCGCCGTGCTCTCGCCTGCCGCTCCCTGTCCTGGAGCCGCACGCCGGCTACCCGAAGACGCACCACGCAACAGCGACCCGAGTGCCATCGAAAGCGCGATACCCGGTAACGCCATCAGCACCAGCACCGGCCGCCAGGCGAGCAGCGGCAGCAGCAGCGCGACGATCGCCGGCAGCACGGCCTTGCCGAGATCGCCGGCGAAGTTGTACATGCCCAGCGGCCGCCGCGATGCCTCGCCATAGGTGTCGGTCACGAGCATCGAACCCCGTGGATGCTGGATGCTGGATCCCACGCCAGCCATGACCAGCCCTACGCACAGGCCCGCAAAGCCAAGGGGCAACGCCATGACCAGAAGCCCGGCGAGCGCGATCACCGTGGAGAGGATGAGCGCCTTCCGCGGCGACGCGCCACGAAGCGCACGGTCGGACGGAATCTGCAGGCCGCCCATCGTGGCGTAGTAAAGCGAGCGTACCAGGGCAACCGCCGCATACGAGAGCCCGAACTGGGCCTGCCACACGGGCAGGAACGCGTAGAGGCTATCCGTGTAGCCGTCATGGAGCGCGTGGGTCAGACACGCAGCCATCAAGCTGCGGGAAGGCGTTCGGTCGGTCGGGGATGCCATCGTGGCATGATAGACAGGCGAAAAACACGCAACAAGCCGTCTCGAAGTCACCCTACAGGTCAGGTTTTCTCACGCGTATCATGCGCCATCTTCCGCCCCTCAATGCATTGCGTGTCTTCGAGGTGGCAGCCCGCACGGGCAGCTACGCCGATGCAGCAGAACAGCTGGGTGTCACGCACGGGGCCGTGAGCCGACAGATCGCCGTGCTCGAAGCGTGGCTGGGGCAGACGCTTTTCGTGAAGAGCGGACGCCGCATGGTCGCCACCCCGATGGCACGCATCTTCGCGGCAGAAGTCGGCCTCTCATTCGACCGACTCACGGTAGCTGCCGAGGCGTGCGGGAGACCCGGCGCGCGACGCATCCTGCGCGTCAGTGCGCCGACCAGTTTCGCGATGCGCTGGCTGATTCCGCGCCTGCCCGGTTACCACTCGAGCCACCCGGAGATCGAAGTGACCGTGACCACCGTATCGACCCTGCTGGAAGAGCTGCGTGGCGGCTTCGACATTGCGATTCGACGTGGCGTTGCGCAGGAACAGGTGTGGCCGCAGCATCGCGTCATCCCCGTGCTGGAAGACATCGACACGCTGATCATGAGTCCGGCACTGTTCGAGCGACACCCCATTCATGCGCCGTCGGATATCCAGGGACACACACTGCTCGCCACCGAAACCCGGGCCGGCGACTGGAACAACTGGCTCGATGCCGCCGGGACGCCCCAACTCGCCGCCCTTCCGCGCCAGACCTTCGATCACTTCTACGTGACCCGTCAGGCGGTGGAGGATGGCCTGGGCGTAGGGATCGGCCCGCTGCCGATGCTAGGCATCGACATCGCGAACCAGAAACTCATGACGCCGCTTCCCGCCATCCAGGTGCGAAAGACGGGCTACGTGGCGGTCGTTCCACCGAAGGCGGATCCCGAGGACCTTCCCGGCGCATTCGTGGATTGGCTGGTTTCGGAGGCGGGGTGGAACGAATCCGCGCCGCCGTCAGCATGACGGCGGTCGCCTTGCCGGCGCGACGCCCACCGGTTCACGTCGCCGCAAGGATTTGCCGGGCACACTCCGACGGGTAATGACCCCGGCCTCGTGCCTCGTTAGGAGATACCCCCATGCGCACCTCTGCCCTGTTGCTCGCTGCCTCCCTTGGCCTCGTCATGGCGTCGCAAGCCGCGGCGTCCGATCGTCCCGATCCGGGCAAGCTCACGACGCGCTGTCTCGACAAGGCGGCCTCGAAGTTCGACGTGAAAAATGACTACATCCAGCTGCAGCCGATCCAGGCGGCGGATTCCGGTTATTCCATCGCGGGCACGGCGGATGCCGGCATGGACGGGAAGAAGAACTTCACCTGTGAGTTCGACAAGAAGGGCAAGCTGGCGAACCTGGTGCCCGAAGGCAAGTAGATCGCAAGCGCGGCTGCCCGTGGCGCCGCGTGCATGACGCCGCGCGCATGTGTTGCCGCGCGCATGTGTTGCCGCGCGCTACAACGCGGCATCTGCGATCTGCAGGAGCGCGCCCTGCGCGCGACATCGTTTCGCGAACACTTGTGGCGTTGTCTCCGTTGCTTCGGGTGGTGTGGGCGTCGTCTGGTGGCGTTGCCACCGTCTGGGGCGTGTTGCGAATACGTGTGGCCTTGGCGCGAAGGGATGTCGCGCGCAGGGCACGCTCCTACAAACGTCGCGGTGCGGTCGGCAGTCATCACGTGCTTTTCACGAATGTAGATGCGCCTCATAGTTGGAGTGCAGGCACGTTTCGGGCACCATAAACGCCACGAGCCGTCGACGCTGCGAGTTGTTTCATGCCTTTGCCAAGCGGCACTGCGGCCGCGCTGGATCTCTCCAGCTGCGCACGCGAGCCCATTCATACGCCAGGCGCCATGCAGCCTTATGGCGCTCTTATCGTGATCGACCTGACGTCGCGGCGCGTGGTAGAGCGTGCCGTGTCCGATCCGGGCGTGCTGGCCGAATTCGGCGAGCCGCTGGACCAGCCTCTCGATACCATCCTCGGTGGCGCGCTCGGCCCGTGGCTGGCCACCATCGTCGAGCTGGAACCGGGGACGTCCTCGTACCTCGGCACGGTCACGCTTGGCGCACGTCCCGTGTATCACGGGCTGGTGCACCGCGCCGAGGGCGACCTCGTCATCGTCGAGCTGGAAGAATCCCTGCCTGGCGAGAACGGCTCGCTGGAATCGCTGTATCCCTTCATCCGCCGTTTCATGGGCGAGATCGAGAAGGCGTCGACGGTGCGCGAGCTGTGCGCCATCGGTGCCGAGCACGTGAGGCGCCTGACGAAATTCGATCGCGCCCTTGCCTACCAGTTCGACGAACAGTGGAACGGCGCCGTGATCGCCGAAGATCGCAACGACGTGCTGCCGTCGTACATGGACCTGCGCTTCCCGGAATCGGACATCCCGGCACAGGCGCGTGAACTGTATCGCCGCAACCGCGTACGCCTGATCGCCGACGCGAGCTACGAGCGTACGCCGCTCGTGCGCAGCGCCCGCTTCGCGGACGCGCCACCGACCGACCTGAGCGCCAGCGTGTTGCGCAGCGTGTCGCCGGTGCACCTGCAGTACATGCGCAACATGGGCACGGGTGCCTCCATGTCCGTCTCGCTGGTGCATGAAGGCAGTCTCTGGGGTCTCATCTCCTGCCACAACGAAACGCCGCGACGGGTGCCCTACCACGTCCGCACAGCATGCGAGTTCATCGGCCAGATCCTGTCGCTGCAGATCGCGCAGAAAGAGCGCGCCTTCACGGTCGAAGAGCGAGCGACGCGACGCGCGGCGCAGTTGCACCTGCTGGGCCGCATGAGCAGCGACGAAGACTTCGTTGCCGCCCTTCGCCGGGACCAGGAAAACCTGCTCGCGCTCACGGGTTCCCATGGTGCTGCGATCATCCATCAGGACGCCTGCGTGCTGCTGGGCGACTGCCCGCCGTCGGAAGAGGTGCTGGAACTGGTCGCGTGGCTGGCGGACCGCCGCGGTACCGACGACGTAGTGGCCACCGATCGCCTTCCGGCGGAGTGGGAGCCCGCGAAGGCATTCCCCGACCTCGCCAGCGGCGTGCTCGCGATCTCCATCTCGCAGCTGCACCACAGCTACCTGCTCTGGTTCCGGCCGGAGGTGGTCCGTACGGTGACGTGGGGCGGCGACCCGCGCAAGCGCCTCGACGACGAGCAGGTTTCGCCCCGTCTTTCCTTCGAGTCATGGAAGGAGACGGTGCGCGAGCGATCACTGCCGTGGTCGGAAGCCGATCGCGACGCCGCCATGGAACTCCGTGTCGCCATCGTCGACGTGGTGCTCAGGCAGGCGGAGGAAATGGCCTCGCTGACCGACCAGCTCACGCGCAGCAACAAGGAACTCGAGGCGTTTTCCTATTCGGTGAGCCACGACCTGCGGGCGCCGTTCCGCCATATCGTGGGTTACTCGGAACTGCTGGCGTCGTCCGCCAGCGAGCGCCTGGACGACACGGAGAAACGCTTCCTCGATACCATCGTCGACTCGGCGAAATCCGCGGGCCGACTGGTCGACGACCTGCTCAGCTTCTCGCAGCTGGGTCGCTCCACGCTCGGCATCATGTCCATCAGCATGGGCACGCTGGTCGACGATGTACGCCAGCGCCTGGCCATCGATTACCAGAAGCGCGAGGTCGAGTGGACCTTGCCGCCGCTCCCCGTGGTCGAGGCGGATCCCGCCATGCTGCGGCAGGTCTGGCTGAATCTCATTGCCAATGCACTCAAATTCACGCGGGATACCCCGCGACCGCATATCGAAGTCGGCTTCGAGAAGCGCGAGGACGACACGGTGTTCTTCGTCCGCGACAACGGCTGCGGTTTCGACATGCGCTACGTGGACAAGCTGTTCGGCGTGTTCCAGCGACTCCATCACTCCGACGAATACGACGGCACCGGCATCGGCCTTGCGCTGGTGCGCCGTATCGTCACCCGTCATGGCGGGCGCACCTGGGCCGAAGGTTCCATCGGCGAGGGCGCCACCATTTCCTTTTCAATCCCCGACTCCCGTGGAGACAGTACGTGAGGGATCTTCGACCCATCCTGCTTGTAGAGGACAGCCCGAAAGACGCTGAACTCACCATGGCGGCGCTTGCGCGCTGCCAGCTGCTCAATGAAGTGACGCACGTGCGCGACGGTGCCGAAGCACTCGATTACCTGCGCTGCGAAGGCAAGTTCGCCGGGTCCTCGCATGGCGGCCCCGTCGTCGTGCTCCTCGACCTCAAGCTACCCAAGGTCGACGGCCTCGAAGTGCTCGAGCAGGTGCGTCGTGATCCGAAGCTGGGCAGGACACCCATCGTCATGCTCACGTCGTCGCGCGAAGAACAGGACCTGGTCAAGAGCTACAAGCTCGGCGTCAACGCCTTCGTGGTGAAGCCGGTGGACTTCAAGGAATTCTTCGATGCCATCCAGGGCCTCGGCATGTTCTGGGGCATCACCAACAATCCGCCGCCGCCGATCTTCCCGACCCTGCCTGCGAATCGCGACACGTGATCGACGGGACCGGCGGCGAGCCCATACGCATCCTGATGCTGGAAGACAGCGCGCTGGACGGTGAACTGATCGTCGCGCAGCTGAAGCTGGCCAGGCTCACCGTGGAAGTGCAACGCGTCTGGACACGCGATGCCTTCGTGCGTGCGCTCGATGCGGGCGGGTTCGACGTGATCCTTTCCGATCACCTGCTGCCGGGGTTCGACGGCGACGCGGCACTGGCCCTTGCGCGGCAGCGCACGCCCGACGTCCCCTTCATTTTCGTCTCGGGCACGCTGACCGAAGAGCTCGCCGTGCAGGCGCTCACGCGGGGCGCGCGCGACTACGTGGTGAAGCAGCGCCTCCAGCGCCTGCCCGACGCCATCCAGCGGGCACTGCGTGAAAACGAGGAGCAGAAGAAGCTCGAGGTCGCCGAGGAAGAACTGCGCGGTAGCCGCGAGCGCCTGCAGCTCATCGCCGACGCGCTTCCCGCACTGATCGCCCACCTCGATGGCGACCACCGGTATCTGTTCGCCAACGATGCGCATACGCGCTGGATCGGGCTGACGCCGATGCAGCTGATCGGCATGACGGCCGTCGATGTCTTCGGCAACGACTGGTTCGACAAGGCGGCACCCTATCTGCGGGAGGTGCTGCAGGGACAGCGCACGTCGTTCGAGGTGGAGCTGCCGACGGGGTCCGGCCATTACGCGCAGGTGGACTGCGTGGCCGAGGTCAGTCCCGATGGCATCGTCACCGGCTATTACATGCTCGCGCGCGACATCAGCGACCTCAAGCTCACCGAGATCACGCTCAAGGCATCCAAGGAGTCGCTCGAGCAGGAAGTCAGCGACCGCACCGCGCAGCTGCAGGGAAGCGAGAGCCGGCTCGAAGCGATCTTCGAATCGAGCTTCCAGCTGCAGGTGCTGCTCACGCCGGGCGGCATCATCCTCGACGCGAATATCGCGTCGCTCACGTCCGTGCTCCTCGAGAAGCGACAGGTGGTCGGGCAGCCGTTTGCACGATCGGCATGGTTCGCGACCACGGCCGGTGCATCCGACACCGTGTGCGCGGCGGTATCGACGGCAGCCCTCGGGCTGGAGTCGCGCCATGAGCTCGAGCTCCAGCTGCCGACGGGACGACGCAGCTTCGAGTTCTCGTTCCGTCCGCTGCGCGACCACGAGGGGGCGATCACGGCGCTGGTGTGCGAGGCCGTGGAGACCACGGCGCGCCGCGAGGCCGAGGCCGCGCTGCAGCAGGCACAGAAGATCGAGGCGATCGGCCAGCTCACCGGCGGCATCGCGCACGACTTCAACAACATCCTCACGATCATCACCGGCAACGTGGAGGTCGCGAAGCTGCTGGTCGATCGACCGGGGTCATCCGCGAAGGCCACGCGCGCGCTCGATAACGCGCTCAAGGGCGTGAACAGCGCGGCGAGCCTGACACAGCGACTGCTTGCCTTCGCCCGGCGCCAGCCGCTGATCAGCGAGCCGGTGGACTGCAGGGAGCGACTGCTCGGCATGGAAGACATGCTGAAGCGTTCGCTCGGCGAACTGGTGCGGCTGCAGATCATCGCGTCGGCCGTCTGGTCCGTGGAACTTGATCCGGGCCAGCTCGAGGCGTCGGTGCTCAACCTGGCCGTGAACGCGCGTGACGCGATGCCTGCGGGCGGTTCGCTCACCATCGAACTGAGCAATGCGCAGCTCGACGAAGACTACGCCACGCGCCTGCCCGACCTCGAGCCCGGGCATTACGTGATGCTGCGCATTCAGGACACCGGACAGGGCATGTCACCCGAGACCATCGCGCGCGTCTTCGAACCGTTCTTCACGACGAAGGACGTCGGTCGCGGCACGGGCCTCGGCCTGTCGATGGTCTACGGATTCGTGAAGCAATCCGGCGGCCACGTGCTGCTGGAATCGACCGAGGGCGTCGGCACGGCGTTCTCCCTGTTCTTTCCCCGCTCGAAGCGGCAGCTGCCGGCATCGCCGGTCGACGAGCCGGGCCTCGACGACGAATCCAGGCCGGAAGCCACGATCCTGGTCGCGGAAGACAACGATGACGTGCGCGCCTATGTCGTGCACGTGCTTCGCGAACTGGGATACCGCGTCCTCGAAGCCCATGACGGCGAGTCTGCGGTGCGCCTGCTGGAACGGCCCGACGTGAAGGTCGAGCTGCTGTTCTCCGACGTGGTGATGCCCGGCATGAGCGGCTGGGAGCTCGCGCAGAGGGCCAAGCAGATCAAGGCCGGCCTGAAAATCCTGTTCACTTCGGGCTATCCGCGCAACCTGGAAGCGAACGAGAGCAGCGTGCGCGATGCCGGCATCCTGGCGAAGCCGTACACCCGCGCCGACCTTGCGCAAGCGATCAGCGCGACGTTGAAAGGCCGGCAATACGGCAGGGACCAGGCCGCCGGCTGACCCGCCACACATGTAGGAGCGCGCCCCGCGCGCGACATCTTTTCGCGATCACATGTGGGGTGGCGCGATCACATGTGGGGTGGCGCGGACACATGTGGGGTGGCGCGGACACGTGTGGATCATCGCCAAGAGATGTCGCGCGCGGGGCGCGCTCCTACGACCTCGTATGCCTCATAGCCTGAAGTTGTTTACCACCGCTTCCAGCGTGCGCGTCTGGTCTTCCATCGCTTTCGCGGCCGCGGCGGCCTCTTCCACCAGCGCGGCGTTCTGCTGCGTCATGTCGTCGAGCTGCGTGACGACACCGTTGACCTGGTCGATGCCCTGCGCCTGTTCCTCGCTGGCGGCGACGATCTCTTCCATGAACTGCGCGACGTTGCCCACGTTGCCGGTGAGCTCGCCGATGCGCTGACCGGCCACGCGGACGAGTTCGGAACCGCGCTCGACATCTTCGCCCGACTCGGCGATCAATGCCTTCACGTCACGGGCGGCTTTCGCCGAGCTCTGCGCGAGGCTGCGCACTTCACCGGCCACGACGGCGAAGCCCCGACCCTGCTCGCCGGCACGGGCCGCTTCCACGGCAGCGTTCAGCGCCAGCAGGTTGGTCTGGAAGGCGATACCGTCGATGACACCGGCGATGTCCGCGATGCGTGCCGACGAGTGGCTGATCGCGGCCATGGTCTGCACCACTTCGTCGACCGTGCGACGGCTGCCATCGGCGGAGACGGCCGCCTGGCGCGCCAGCGTGTTCGCCTCGCGCGCGTTACCGGCATTCTGTCGAACGGTGGCGGCGAGTTCTTCCATGGAGGCGGCCGTTTCCTCAAGCGAGCTGGCCTGCTCTTCCGTGCGCTGCGAAAGGTCCATGTTGCCGCTGGCGATCTGCGTCGCGGCCGACGAGATGGCCGACGAGCTGTCGCGCACCTGGCGCATCATGTCCTGCAGGCGGGCGACGAAGGCGTTGAAACTGTCGACCACGCCGTTGTATTCGCTGCCGCTGCCTTCGGCGAGGCGACGGGTCAGGTCGGCGTCGCCGGAGTTGAGTTCGTCGATATTGGCCTTGAGCGTCGCCAGCTGCTTCATCAGCGCGCGGATGCCGAACACGATCGCTGCCAGGAGCAGGAGCGCGAGCGGTCCCTGCACGGCAGCCAGCTTCGTCATGATGCGCGTGCTGTTCTGCGTGATCAGCGACGTCGGCAGACTGGTGGCGAGCAGCCACGGCGTGCCGGCGATCGGCTTCACGAAGAGCGTGCGCGACTCGCTGGCATCGTCGTAATCGAGCTCGACCCTGCCCTCTTTCGCGACCCTCGGCAGGGCGTCCTTGATTTGCGCCACCATGGCCGAGCGGCCGGCCACGTCGGCCAGCTTCTTCAGCACGATGTCTTCCTTGATGTACGAGCTATTGCTGACGATGGTGCCGTTCGGCTCCACGATCAGGATCTGGCCGTGCACCTTGCCTTCCATATCGGCGACGAGATGGTTGAAGAAACCGAGTGTCACGTCGATCGTCGAGACGCCGAAGATCTCGTCGCCCTTATAGATGGCCATGGCGCAGTTGGTGCGCGGCTGGGGGCTGGCGTCGTCCTTATAGGCATCTGCCCACAGGCAGTGTCCGCGCGGCGCGCCCTGGCCAGCCTTGTACCAGACCTGCTCCCAGTATTTCAGCGCGCTGGGTTCGTTCCAGTGCGTGTTGGCGACGAGCTTGCCGCTGGCGTCGCGCGCGACGAACGTGCTCGCACGCTCGCGGGCCGGGTCACGCTTGAACGGTAACGGCCAGATGCCGCCACCGAAGACGTCCGCGTCGCCGTACTGGTCGACGAGACCCGGCTGCAGGCGATCGATCGACGCGCTGTCCATGAGCGCGACGGTCTGGGTGATGCTGCGCTGCTGCGCTTCCACCTGGTGGAGCTTGTTGCTGATGACCGCGCCGATCTGGTCCACGTCATGGCCAACGAGCTGGGCTTCGCTACGGCGCAGGTCCGGGCTCACATACAGGCGCACGACGATCAACGTAAGCGCGACGAGGACGAGGAAGTAGCCGACAACGGCGAGGGTGTAACGCGCTTGGGTCGATTTCAGGAGTTTCACGGGAGCCGCCGACAGGTAGTCCCCAAGGTGACGGCCGTATTACACAATTCTTTAACGCCCGGCGCACGGTGGCGTGAAGAGTGTCAGGGCAGGTATCACGCCGGAGCGCGGTGCACCCGTCGGGCACCCGGGGGGTTGCAGGAGCGCGCCCCCGCGCGCGACATCTCTTCGCGAAAAGCTGTCGCGCGCGGGGCGCGCTCCTACCCGCCCCTGAGGGCCCGTCGCGACTTGGCGTGACGAAGCCATGACGCACGGGTCTCGGGCCATTTCAAGTGACTGCATGGCAACTTAATCGTGCCCGTCGGCATGCACATCCGGCCACGGGAGGCCTGCGTAAGTTCATTACGCGCCACGCAAGGCGTCCCTGCAACGAGGAGTCATTCATGTCCGACCATGGCAAGCCCAACCCCATCAAGAACGCGCTGGCCGATGCCGTTGGCGCCATCCGCGCCGACCACGACATGCACGAGCTGGCCACTGCCTTCAACGAGCTCGAGCCCAAGGCCATCGAGAAGCTCACGCCGACCGAGGCGCGTGCGCAGCCCACGATGAAGGACGCGGTCAACCACCTGCTGAAGAAACAGGGGAAGGACACCACGCCGGAAGTACTCGTGCCGGGTGTCACGCGCCAGTCGAAGACCATCGACACGGCAGCGGGCCCGCTGAATGCGCTGGTCTACACGCCGACGGGCATTTCCAATCCGCCGGTGGTCCTTTATTTCCACGGCGGCGGCTGGGTCATTGCCAGCGCCGACGTCTACGATGCGGGCGCGCGTGGTCTCTCGAAGCAGGCCGGGGCCATCGTGGTGTCCGTCGATTATCGCCAGTCCCCGGAAAACAAGTTCCCCGCGGCGTGGGACGACGCGCTCGCGAGCTACAAGTGGCTGATCGCGAACGCAGCTTCGCTGGGCGGCGATCCGTCGCGTCTGGCGCTGGCGGGCGAGAGCGCCGGCGGCAACCTGGCGCTGGCCACGGCCATTGCCGCACGCGATGCCGGCTTGCAGGCGCCGCGCCATGTGGTGTCCGTCTACCCGGTGGGCCAGACGGGGTCGTTGCACACGGAATCGTACATCGAGAACGCGATCGCCAAGCCGCTGAACAGGGCGATGATCGAGTGGTTCGTGGGCAACCTCATCCGCTCGGACGACGACAGGAAGGACACGCGCCTCGACCTCGAACACGCCGACTTCCGCGGCCTGCCGCCGGTCACGATCATCAACGCCGGGCTGGATCCGTTGCGCTCGGACGGCGGGATCCTCGAGGATGCCCTGAAGGAGGCTGGCGTGCCGGTGGAGCGGAAGATCTACACCGGCGTGACGCACGAGTTCTTCGGCGCTGCCGCGGTCGTGCAGAAGGCGGCCGATGCGCAGGCATGGGCCGGGCAGCGTCTGCGAGAGTCGTTCGGCGGGGTGTGAACCGCGTAGAACGCCTACGGTAGGAGCGCGCCCTGCGCGCGACGGCTTTTCGCGACCACGTGACGTCTTTCGCGAGAAGCTGTCGCGCGCATGGCGCGCTCCTACAAGGCATGCGCCGTGTGTTGGCCTATGCGTTGGGCCAAGGCGCTGGGTCAGGCGTTGGCCCAGGCAACGGCGTCCTTGCCTGCCGGCAGGCGCATCGGGGTCGAAGGGTCCGTGGCGGCGCGCCACACCGCCTCGGCCACGTCTCTTGATTCGGTGATGTCGGACGGTTTGGCCCATTCGGCGAAGATGCCCTGTACCAGTTCCGTGTACGGCTCCGGGAACTCCGGCATGCGCGGGCGTGCATTGTCACCGAAGCGCGTATCCGGCGCGCGACCCGGCAGCACCAGCGTTGCCCGGACGTCGAAGGCGTTGAGCTCGAGGGCGAGGCATTCCGTGAACGCGTTCACCGCCGCCTTGCTCGCGGTATAGACGGCCAGCAGCGGCAGCGATCGCAGCGTCACCGTCGAGGTCACGTTGATGATCACGCCGTCGCGGCGCTCGCGGAACTGCGGCACGAACGCCTGGCTCATGGCCATGGTCCCGAAGGTATTGGTCTCGAAGACATCCCGGGCCGCATCCATCGACATGCCCTCGAGCGCGCCGAGGTAACCGATGCCGGCATTGTTCACCAGCACGTCGATGGGGCCTGCTGCTGCGACCACGTCGCGGATGCTCTGCGCGTTCGTGACGTCCAGCGGCAGCACGCTCAGGTGGGGCGATGCAGGCAGCACGTCGGCCTTGGGTGTGCGCATCGTGGCGATGACCTTCCAGCCGTTTGCCAGGAAATGGCGTGCGGTCTCGAGGCCGAAGCCGGAGGAACAGCCCGTGATCAGGACGGTCTTCATGAGGAACTCCAGGGTGGTGGAAGAATGCTGCGAACACGATAGGCGTCGCCTGGCGGACTCGCTAGACTCCAGAATCCTTTTTTCTATCGCCGGAGTCCGGCCATGATCGATCCCCTGGCAGATGTCGTCACCCTGCTGCAGCCTGCCGCCCGGTATTCGAAAGTGGTTACGGGCGGCGGTGCGTGGCGGGTACGGCGCGCGGTGGCGGACCAGCCGCTGTACTGCGTCGTCATAAGAGGTCGTTCGCGCCTGACCATCGATGGCCTCGAACCGCTGATGCTCGCGGAAGGCGACTTCGTGCTGGTCCCCGCGCCACGCACCTCCGTCATGTCGAGCGTCGCCACGGTGCCGCCGGACGACATGGAAACGATCCCGGAAATGATCGGCCGCGGCGAGTTCCGCGTCGGCGACGAGGACGCCCCGACGGACGTGCAGTTCCTGCTGGGGCATTGCGAGTTCGGTGCGCCCGACGCGGCGCTCCTGGTCTCGCTGCTTCCGCGGTTGATCCATGTTCGCGATGAGGCGCGGCTGACGACCCTCGTGCGGCTTGCCGCCGACGAGTCGCGTGCCTCGCGACCCGGTCGCGACGTGATCCTCGGACACCTCCTCGAGGTGCTGCTGATCGAAGCCCTGCGCTCCGTCCCCGATACGGCGGCATCGCCCGGCCTGCTTCGCGGCCTGGCCGACCCGCGCCTGGCCGCGGCGATCCGCCGGATGCACGAGGATCCCGCCCGGGCATGGACCGTCGCCCAGCTCGCGGGCGAGGCGTCGCTCTCGCGCTCCGCCTTCTTCGAGCGGTTCAGCCGGTCGGTGGGCATGGCACCCATGGAATACCTGCTCACCTGGCGGATGGCGCTGGCCAAGAAGCTGCTCCAGCAGGCAGCCCACGGTGTCACCGAGGTCGCCGGGCGCGTGGGCTACAGCTCGGCCAGTACCTTCACGGTGGCCTTCACCCGGCACGTCGGCATGCCACCGGCGCGTTATGCGCGGGGCCAGGCGCTAGGCCAGATCGCATAGGCGCCACCGACGCCTGCTGGACAGGCGGAATAGGCCCGGCTTTTCCTAGAGCGCGGCGCCGCCGTTTCGCCTACCATCACGGAATGACGACATTCCCCCTCCCCGAATACGACGCCCCCAGGGGTAGCCTCGCCTGCGTCGGCATGGGCATGACGCTGGGGTCGCATCTCACGCCACTCGCTCGCAGCCACATCGAACAGGCAGACGTGGTGTTCGCCGGACTGTCCGACGCCGTCGTCGAGTTATGGCTCGAGCGCATGCATCCGGATGTGCGCAGCCTGCAGTCGTACTACGCCGAGGGCAAGTCGCGGCTGGAGACGTACAGGGAATGGGTGGACCTGATCATGGCCGAGGTGCGCGCCGGCAAACGGGTGTGTGGCGTGTTCTACGGACACCCCGGCATCTTCGCCTGGTCGCCGCACAAGGCGATCGAAGCGGCGCGGGCGGAAGGCTTCTTCGCACACATGGAACCGGGCATCTCTGCCGAGGACTGCCTGTACGCCGACCTGGGCATCGATCCGGGCCGCTTCGGCTGCCAGCACCTCGAAGCCAGCCAGCTGCTCTTCTATGAGCGCCGCATCGACCGTACCGGATACCTCGTGCTCTGGCAGGTCGGCGTGGTCGGCGACCTGTCCCTTGCCAGGTACGGCACGGGCCCGGCCTACCGGGAGCTCCTGGTCGAGGTGCTGTCGGGCGACTACCCGCCGGACCACGAGGTGATCATCTACCGGGCTGCCACGCTGCCCGTCGAGGGGCCCCTGATCCGTCGCATGGCGCTGCGCGAACTGGCAGCCGCCCATGTCACCACGGCGGACACCGTGGTACTGCCGCCGTCCGCACCGCTCAAGCCAAACACCGCCATGCGACAGCGCCTGGCGGCACTCGACGCCGCCGGGGATGCTGCCCGGGCTGCATGATATCCAGACGCGCGCCACCGCCATGACATGGCACAAGGCTGTAAAGAAACAGGGGAACACCATGCGGGACACCATCGACCTTCTGGAGGCCATCGGCTGCGACGCGTCACTGCGTCATGCGCCCGTCGCACACCTGATGCCGGAACTGGAAAAGGTAGGGGCCACCGAGGCCCTGAAACAGGCCGTCACGGCACGCGACGGATCGCTGCTCGCGTCGGAGTTCGGGGTGAGGGCCATGCACACGCTGCAGATGACGCAGGGTCCGGGGCACGAGGGCGACCCCGACGACGATCACGATCATGACCACGACCACGACCACGACCACGACCACGACCACGACCATGGTCGTGAGAAGCCCGCTCCGGGAAGCGACAGGCATCCCGAAGACAGCGAACCACCGGCTTCCAGCTAGGGAGTGCCCGAATGGCGACGCTGCAGGGGACGTATCGATCGTGGCTGGTCTGCATGGGCATCATGCTCTGTGCGGCCATGCCACCGGTCGCTGCGGCCCCCTTGTCGCCCGCGGCGTCGATCAGTGAACCTGCCGCTTTCCTCGATAACGTCGAAAGCCTGCGCACGAAAGACCACCCGCAGTTCCTGAAGCTTCTCGCGCAGGTACACGCCGAGCGACCCGTCATGGATCGGGCGTCCCAGTGGCATCTGCGCTACCTGGACACATGGGAGCTGCAGTTCGAGGGAAACTACCCGAAGGCGGAAGAGCAGCTCCACGACATCATGGATCACTCCGGCGACCAGGACCTGGCTGCACGCGCCGCATCACTGCTGCTCAACAACTACATCGCGACCGGGCGGTTCGAGCAGGGTTACTCGCTCGCCAACCGTCTGGCGACCGGTCTCGACGCCGTAAGGAATCCGCTGACCCGGTTCAACCTCCTCGCCAACCTTTCCATCCTGATGAACTTCGCCGGCCAGATCGACCTGGCAGTGAATTACAGCCAGTTGATGGAATCCAGCGTACCGCCGGGCGAGACCCTCTGTTACCCGAAGTACCTGCGCGTCGCCGCGTTACAGAACGGCAAACAGATCACATCCGCAGATCCGGCTGTCCGCGAGGCCATCGCGACATGCACGGCTGCACGCCAGGCGGTGCTGACAAACGCCACATCGCTTGTACTGGGCGATCTTTACCTGGCCGAAGGGAAGCCGGAACTCGCGCTTTCTGCGCTGGAGCGGCTTGATCCCGCCATCCGGGCATCGGGCTACCACGTGCAGATGGTCTCGGCGATGGCCCAGCGGGCGCAGGCGCTCGAGGCGCTCGGGCGAGACGACGAAGCGCTGAAGATCGCACTCCAGGCCATCGCTCTGGGGGGTCCCGACGAGTCCAGCGAGTGGCTGATGTACTCATATGGCGTCGCCTATCGCGTCGAGAAGAAACGAGGCAACACGGGGCCCGCGCTCTCGTACTACGAGCAGTTCGTGAAACAGAGCATGGCCGATCGGCACGATCTCGCGGCGCGCGTTACGGCCTACGAACTCACCCATCAGCGCACGCTCGTGCACCAGCTCGAGACGGAAAGCCTTGGCCGGCAGAACCGCATACTCCGCCTGCAGCAGGCACTCGGTATCAAGGCCATCGAAACGGGACGGCTCTACATCGCACTGCTGCTCGCGGCCATGGCATCCGTGGCCATATGGGCCTACCGCACGAAACGGTCCCAGCTACGGTTCGAAAAGCTCGCACACCGCGATGGCCTGACCGGCATCTACCACCACCAGCACTTCATGGTGGAAGCGGAGCGATGCCTGCGCGCGCTGGAGAAACGGTCCGCGGGCGCATGCCTCCTGTCGATAGACATGGACCACTTCAAGCAGGTCAACGACACGCACGGGCACGCGACGGGCGATGCCGTGCTGAGGCACGCCGTGGCCGTGTGCCAGCAGGCACTTCGCGCCGACGACATCTTCGGGCGCCTTGGTGGAGAGGAGTTCGGGATACTGCTGGTGGATTGCTCGCGCGCGGAAGGCGCCGTGATCGCCGACCGGATCCGCTTCGCTATCGAAGCCTCACCCCTCATGGAAGACGGCACCACCGTCGCCCTTTCCGCCAGCATGGGCCTGGCCTGCACCGGCCTGTCGGGCTACTCGCTGAAGCAGCTGTGCCGCGATTCGGACGCTGCGCTCTATCGTGCCAAGCGCAGCGGCCGTAATCGCGTGGTGGCCCACGCCGATCTCGACGATCAGGCGACCGGCGGCATGCCCGGAAGCAACTTGTCCAACGTCACCGGGTAATCGCGCACGCGCACGCCCGTGGCGTTGTGCACGGCATTGGCGATCGCTGCCGCCACGCCGCACAAGCCCAGCTCACCGACGCCTTTCGCCTTCATCGGCGAGACGATCGGATCGGCTTCCTCGAGGAACACGACCTCCTGGTGGGGAATGTCCGCGTGTACCGGCACTTCGTAACCGGCGAGGTCGTGGTTCACGAAGTAACCCAGGCGCTTGTCGACCACCAGGTCTTCCATCAGTGCGGCACCCACGCCCATCGTCATGGCACCGATGACCTGGCTGCGTGCCGACTTCGGGTTGAGGATGCGGCCCGCCGCGCATACGGCGAGCATGCGGCGGATGCGGATCTCACCCGTCGCCGAATGCACGCCGACCTCGACGAAGTGCGCGCCGAACGTCGACTGCTGGTAACGCTTGGCCAGGTCGCCGTACTCCATGGTGTCTTCACCGACGACGTCGCCGGCTTCCGCCAGCTTCGCCAGCGAGACACTCTTGCCGCCGCCGGTGACCTTGCCGTCGTCGAAGACCGCCGTCGCCGGATCGATGCCTGCCGACTGCGCCATCTGTTCGCGCACCTTCATGCAGGCGGCATACACGCCTGCCGTGGAGCTGTTGCCGCCCCACTGGCCACCCGAACCCGCCGACACCGGGAACGACGAGTCGCCCAGGTGCACGGTCACGCTTTCCAGGGGCACGCCGAGCATCTCGGCCGCGGTCTGGGCGATGATCGTATACGTGCCGGTGCCGATGTCGGTCATGTCGGTTTCGACCGTGACCTTGCCGTCCTTGCCGACGCGGACGCGCGCCGCCGAGGTCATGTTGAGGTTGTTGCGGAAGGCCGATGCCACGCCCATGCCGACCAGCCAGCGTCCGTCGCGCGTCTGGCCATTCGCGGCACGACGCGACCAGCCGAACTTATCGGCACCCGTGCGCAGGCACTGCACGAGCTGGCGCTGCGAGAACGGCCGCTCGGGGTGTTCCGGGTCGACCTGCGTGTCGTTGAGGATGCGGAACTGCACCGGATCCATGCCGAGTTTCTCCGCGATCTCATCGACCGCGATCTCCAGCGCCATGAGGCCGGACGCCTCGCCCGGCGCACGCATGGCGTTACCTTCGGGAAGGTCGAGCACGGCCAGACGCATCGACGTCATGCGGTTCGCGCCAGCGTAGAGCAGCCGCGTCTGCGACACGGCCGTTTCCGGAGCGCCACCCTTGAGATCGCCGGACCAGCTCTCGTGACCGATGGCAGTGATCCTGCCATCCTGGCCGGTGCCGATACGAATGCGCTGGATGGTGGCCGGGCGATGCGTCGTGTTGTTCATCATGACCGGGCGCGGAAGCGTCACCGCCACCGCACGCTTCGCGGCGCGTGCACCCAGTGCCGCGAGCAACGCGTCGGAGCGCACGAACAGCTTGCCGCCGAAACCGCCGCCGATGTACGGCGCGATCAGTCGCACGTTTTCCTGGGGAATGCCGAGCGTTTTCGCGACATCGCCCTTACCCCAGTTGATCATCTGGTTGGAGGTCCAGAGCGTGAGCCTGTCCCCCTCCCACTGTGCGATCGATGCATGGGGCTCCATCATCGCGTGCGAGTGGTCGGGCGTGGTGTACGTGGCATCGAGCTTGACCGGCGCAGCGGCATAGGCACCGGCGAAATCGCCCTTCGAGGTCTCGGCCTCGCTGTCGGGCGGCACCTGGGCGTGGTCCTTCTCGGCGGCGAGGTCGAACGCACCCTTGTCGCGCGCATATTCCACGTGCACCAGCTGTGCCGCGGAGCGCGCCTGCTCGAACGTTTCCGCCACGACGACCGCGACGGCCTGGTGGTAATGCTGGATCTCCGGGCCACCCAGCAGCTTCGCCGTGTTGTACTTGCCCTGGCCGAGCTTGCCGGCATCCTGCGCCGTCACGATGGCGATGAAGCCCGGTGCGCGCCGGGCACGCGTCGAATCGATGGAAACGATGCGTCCCTTCGCGATCGACGACGGGACGATATAGCCATAGGCATGGTTCGGCGCGGCATCGTGGCGCTCGTACGCGTAGCGCGCAGTACCCGTGGTCTTCAGCGGGCCTTCGATACGGTCGTGCGGCTTGCCGACCACCTTCATGCGGTCGATGGGATTGGTCGTGGCGGGGGTATCGAATTTCATGCGCTCATCCCTTCGCTTCGAGCAGCACGCCGGCGAGCGTCCGCTCGACCAGCGTGATCTTGAAGGCGTTCTGGTCGGTCGGCTTCGCCTCGGCGAAGAGCTTGTCGGCAACCGCTTTCGCACCGTTCCGCAGCTCGGCGTCGGCGGCATCCACGCGCCACGGCTTGTGTGCGACGCCGCCCACGGCGACGCGGCCCGTACCGTCGGGCTGCACGATGGCAGCGACGGAAATGAGCGCGAAGGCGTACGACGCGCGGTCGCGGACCTTGTGATAAATGTGCGTGCCACCCACCGGTTTCGGCAGGGTCACGGCAGTGATCAGCTCGCCCGGCGCCAGCACGGTTTCAATGTGCGGCGTATTGCCGGGAAGGCGATGGAACTCCGCGATGGGGATGCGGCGCACGTTCCCATCGGCCTGCATGGTTTCCACGGTGGCATCGAGCGCGCGCATGCCCACCGCCATGTCGCTCGGATGCACGGCGATGCAGGCGTTGCTGACACCCACGACACCGAGGGAGCGGCTGGCGCCACCGATGGCGGCGCAGCCGCTGCCCGGCAGGCGCTTGTTGCATGCCTGGTTGGTGTCGTAGAAATACGGGCACCGCGTGCGCTGCAACAGGTTGCCGGCGGTCGTGGCCTTGTTGCGCAGCTGTCCCGATGCGCCGGCGAGCAGCGAACGTGACAGGATCCCGTAGTCGCGTCGCACGCGTGCGTCAGCCGCGAGGTCGGTGTTCCTGACGAGGGCGCCGATGCGCAGGCCGCCTTCGTTCGTCGGCTCGATCTTGTCCAGTCCGAGGCCGTTCACGTCGACGAGATGCTCGGGATCCTCGATGCCGCTCTTCATGAGATCGAGCAGGTTGGTGCCGCCCGCGATGTATTTCGTTCCGCGTGCCTTCGACGCGGCGGCGGTGGCTTCGGCGGGCGACGTGGCGCGTTCGTAGGTAAAGGGCTTCATGCGGCGCTCCCCGACACTTCGGTGATCGCCTCGACGATGTTCGAGTACGCGCCGCAGCGACAGATGTTGCCGCTCATGCGTTCGCGGATCTCGTCCGTCGAGACGGACGCCTTCGCCGTGAGATCACCGGTCACGTGGCTCGGGATGTCGTCGCGGATCTCGTCGAGCACGGCCACGGCGCTGCAGATCTGGCCCGGCGTGCAGTAGCCGCACTGGTAACCATCGTGCCTGACGAAGGCAGCCTGCATGGCATGCAGCCTGTCGGGCGTGCCCAGGCCTTCCACGGTGGTGATCCTGGCGCCCTGATGCATCACGGCCAGCGAAAGACAGCTGTTGATGCGCCTGCCATCCACGATCACCGTGCACGCGCCGCACTGGCCGTGGTCGCAGCCCTTCTTCGTACCCGTGAGATGCATGTGCTCGCGAAGCGCATCGAGCAGCGTCGTACGCGTGTCGAGCTGTAGCGACTGCTTGTTGCCATTCACCTCCAGAGTCACGGGCGCAGTGACCACGGGTCGGCCACCGTCAGGCGTGGCAGGCTTCGCGAGCAGGGGAGGCACGGCGGCAGCCGTTGCCGTGGCGGCACTCATTTTCAGGAAGCCGCGGCGGGAAACTTTCAGTTGATCGTTCAGCGTATCCACGTGGGACCCTCATGGCTCGTCGAGATGTCGACAGGGGTTGCCTGCGTTATTCGCCACGATGGTAGTCGGTCGAGTGTGTTCGCGGTGATACGGAAAGCAGGATGCCCCGGTGCAGGGGATTCATCAATAACGCTATATACAAGAGGTAATAGCGTTGGCGTCGTTGTATAAAGGCTCAGACCTTCGGCCCGGGCCACCATGAACATCACCCTCGACGAAATCCAGAACTTCATCGCCGTCGTCGATTCCGGGTCGATGACCAGCGCGGCGCAGCAGATGAACCAGACCGTCTCGGCCGCCAGCCGCACGCTGGGCCGCCTCGAGCAGAAGCTGAAGACGACGCTCCTGACGCGAACCACGCGCCGTATCGAACTGACGGATGAAGGCGAGTCCTTCCTCGAACGCGCGCGCGAGATCGTCGCGGCGGTGGAAGGCGTGGAAGAACAGATGGCGGCGCGGCGCAGCCGCCCTGCCGGGCGCCTCCGCATCGATGCCGCATCGCCTTTCATGCTGCACGTGGTGGTTCCGCTGGTCGCCGGGTATCGCGAGCGTTACCCTGACGTGCAGCTCGAACTGCACAGCAGCGAAGGCTACATCGACCTGCTCGAGCGGCGCACCGACGTGGCGCTGCGCATCGGCAAGCTGAAAGACTCCACGCTGCATGCGCGCCCCGTGGGCAGCAGCCAGGTTCGCTGCCTCGCGAGCCCGGCGTATCTCGCGAAACACGGTACGCCCGGTCGCGTCGCCGATCTCGCGAACCACGTACTGCTCGGGTTTACGGAGCCCGAGGTACTCAACATCTGGCCCCTGCTCGACGACACCCGCCAGCTGCTGCACGCCAGGCCTACGCTGCGCTCGTCGAGCGGCGAGACACTCCGGCAACTGGCGCTGGAGGGCAACGGCATCGCCTGCCTTTCCGACTTCGTGACGCGCGGCGATCGCGAGGCGGGGACACTGGTCCCCGTGTTGACGAAGTACACCGTGGAGTCGCGGCAGCCGATCAACGCGGTGTATTACCGCAACACCGCCACCTCGGCGCGTATCGCCTCGTTCGTGAATTACCTGATCGAGGCCATCGGGGAAGACGGTTTCAACCGATAGGTGCGGTCACGCGCCCGGTGGGTTCGAGTCGAGTACCTGGACCTTCGGGCCCGTGGTCGAAGGCAGGATGGCCTCGTCGGTAGCGAGCAGCACGGAGCCCGGCGCGAGCATGGGCAGGAGCTTTTCCAGGAAGTCCCGCGGCACGACCACGCGATCCGCCAGCGACTCGTCGACCACCTGGCCGGCCTCGTCGCCATGTCCCGGGATACCGATCGAAATGAAATTGGGCATGCGCAGCCCGGTCCAGCCAGGCGATTCGGGCATGTAGCCCGACGCCACGATATATGCGTGCGTACCCGCGAGCGGATCTTTCACGGTGACCCTGCTGCGACCGATCTCGATGCCGTTGCGGAACACCACGACGTTCGCATCCGGCACGCTCAGCACCATGGAAATCGGGCCCGTGGGCGAGGCATCCGGATTCCAGCGATAGGGCTCGCCGTCGGCGAGCGGCATGGGCGGGAGGTCCGACCCGTTGCGTGGGTCGATCGGGATAACGGCGCCGGGATGCACCACGTCGACGGGCGCGGAACCTTCCTGCGCCACCACCACGGTCATGCCCATGTTCGTCGCATCGAACAGCAGCCGCGCGAACTCCGTCGGCATGTGCACGCAGCCATGCGATTCCGGAAAGCCGGGCAGGCCGCCGGCATGCAACGCGACCCCGTCCCAGGTCAGGCGTTCCTGATAGGGCATCGGTGCACTGTCGTACTTGTTCGAGTGGTGGTCCTTGTCCTTCTGCAGGATCGTGAAGACGCCCGTGGGCGTTTCATAACCCTTGCGCCCCGTACTCACCGTGCTGACGCCGATGAGGATGCCATTGCGGTAGGCATACGCACGCTGCTCGGTCAGGCTGACCACGACGGCCATGGGGCCGGGCGATGCGCCGCGGCCGCCCCAGATCCATTCGCCCGGCTTCAGGTCGGCGGGCGATGTGTCCGCCGGGCTCGACTGCTTCGCGCCCCACGACGGGATGGCGGCCGATGCCGCGGAACACAGCGAGAGGAAGAGCGCCAGGCTGGCGAGCAGGTGTTTCATGAAAGCCCCTTTCTTGCGACCTGCGCAGGTTAGAACGCCAGGGGGCGCGTTGGCGAGGGCAGGCGGATGCCCGCTTGCATGAGCCTGCCCTCAGGCGGCGGCGTGCCGTTCTTCCTCGATCACGAAATACGCGACTTCACGGCGAAGTATCTCGGCGCTCTCGCGCATGGCATGGCTGGCCGCCGCGGCCTGCTGCACGAGCGTGGCGTTTTCCCGCGTGGTTTCGTCGATGCCCCGGATCGCACCGCCGATCCGGGTGATACCGTCGCTCTGGCCCCGCGTCGCATCCATCACGGAGGCGACGAGGCCCGAGAGCACGCCCACGTGCTCGCCGATACCCGTCAGCACGGCGCCGGCGCGATCCACCGAGGTCACGCCGGCCTGCACCGCCTCGTCGCTGGCCGCGATCAGCTGGCGGATGTCGCGGGCGGCGGCGCCACAGCGCTGCGCGAGGCCCCGCACCTCCGCCGCCACCACGGCGAAGCCGCGACCATGTTCACCGGCGCGCGCCGCCTCCACGGCAGCGTTCAATGCGAGCAGGTTGGTCTGGAAGGCGACCTGGTCGACGAGATCGAGCATGTCGGTCATGCGTTCGCTGGTGCGCTGGATCTCGCGCATGCTTTCGATGGCATCCATGGCGACACGGTGGCCTTCATCCATCATGCCACGTGCCTCCGACACCGACAGGTTCGCGGCGGAGGCATGGCTGAGGCCTCCGGCCACGGACGCGGCCATCTCGCGCATGGACGCCGTCGTGAGTTCGACATGCACCGACTGCGTGCGCGTGCGCTCGTTCAACGACTCGTTACCGCGCGCGATGCCCGTTGCCGCGTGGGCCACGTGGTCGGCGCGATCGCGCACCTGGGTCACCACGTTGCCGAGCTGGGCATCCATGTCTGCAAGCGATGCAAGCAGTCGGCCGATCTCGTCGTCACGCCCGATGGTCACGCGCGCACCGAGGTGACCCCCCGCGATCGCGGCGGCGACATCGGCGGCCTGGCGCAGGCGCCGTCCCAGCGAACGGATGATCGCGAGATCCATCACGCTGGCCAGCAGCAGCGCGACGCCGAGCAGCACGGCGGACCAGACGGCGCCGTGCGCAATGTCAGCATGCTGTGCCTCGGCGGCGGCCTTGCCGCCGTCGAGTGCGAGGCCGAAGAGGTTCGAGAAATCGCTCTTCAGCGGGCCCACGGCTGACTGCACGTCGTTGGAGAGCTGCAGCTGCGCGAGGTCGTACTGCTCGGCCTTGAGCAGTGCCACCACGTCATCCACCGCCTTGTCCGCGGCGTTGCGGTGCTCCTTCGCCAGCGCGACGAGCTTTGCCTGCGACGTGCCAGCCCGCTGCCGAGCAGCGCGGTCCATTGCCTGTCGATGTCATGGCGATTGCTGCCGATGGCGGTCGTGGCGTCGTCCGCCGCCGAGGGGAGACGCGTCAGGGTGGCGTGCACCACGGCATCCATCAGGTCGTTGTAATCGTTCTGGATGCGGCCGACGTAGGCGACCGGCGCCAGCGTATCGCCGACGACGGATTGCAGGCGTTTATCGGCGGTGCGCAACTGCACGCCGCCCACGCTCCACAGGGCGAGCAGTAGCACGATGGTGCCAGCGAGCCTCAGCGCAAGACGCGCACGGAGACTGAGTGTCGGAAGGGAAGGTCGGGACAACCGCATGGCACGTTCACCGGGGAAGGGGATGCCTCGGTGTCGGCGGGAACGGCGGCAACTTTAGCGATTTAGCAAATATTACTGTTTTATTTCAATCACTTGTCTACAAAGAGACAGCTACGTGGCCGGGCTTTGCTCCCGCTCTGGCGGGCGGCCCGGCGGCCCTACCGAAGCTGGCTGTCCTTGCTGCCGCGCCGGTTGTAGCCGCTGAAATTCGCGGCTTCGCGGTCGGCGTCTTCCTGACAGGCCACGCACAGACGCACGCCCGGCACGGCCTTGCGGCGCGCTTCCGGGATCGGCTTGTCGCATGCTTCGCAACGCTCGAGGCTCGGGCCTTTCGCCAGCTTCGCACGTGCGCGCTCCACGGCGTCGTTCACCGTGGCATCGATCTGGTCCTGTACGGCGGTGTCACCCGCCCATCCGGTCGCCATGTGGGTGTCCTCCTTGTTGTGCCGCGATGCTGCAGGAGCGTGCGCAGGGCGCGACGGCTTTCGCGACAGACGCACAGGGTTCGCGGTGAGCCGTGTGCATCTTCGTGCAGGGCCTGTGCGCATCGCGAAAAGATGTCGCGCGCAGGGCGCGCTCCTACCCTTGTCTGCTCTTGTGTGTGGTCTCTTGTCTGCTTTTGTGTGTGGGGTCGCCGGATCCGGTCGTCGGGTCGTCGGGCTCCTCGTTCGCGGGCCGCTTTCCTGCGCCTTGGGCCGGACCTGTGCCGTGCGTCGGATCGCCCGATCCTGTGGTGGGGTCATCGTAGGGTTCACGCTCTTTCATGGAGGGGTCGCGCTCTTTCATGCCACGCATCCTTGATGGAACAGGTGCCCAGAGGACCACTGCCCGCGTCAACGGGGTGTTCAAAAAGCGCTAGGCTCCGCGCATGATCACGACCGAAAGCATGCCCCGTCACCCCGTCCCTGCCGGGGAGGCCGTGCCGTGCAGCGAGGCGGCGCGCCGGTGGACCCTGGTCGCTGCCATCCTTGGCTCGGGCATGGCCTTCGTGGACGGGACCATCGTCAACGTGGCCCTGCCGGCCATCCAGCGGGCCATGGACGCCACCACCGCCGATGCCCAGTGGGTGATGGAAGCCTATGCGCTGCTGCTCTCCGCGCTGCTGCTCGTGGGCGGGGTCCTAGGTGACCGCTACGGGCGGCGGCGCGTCTTTGCGCTGGGGGCCGCGGTGTTCACCGTGGCCTCGCTCGCGTGTGCGGTGGCACCCGGCATCCAGACGCTCATCGCGGCGCGCGCCCTGCAGGGCCTGGGCGCCGCGCTTCTCGTCCCCGGCAGCCTTTCCCTGATCAGTTCCGCGTTTCCGAAGACGGCGCGCGGTGCAGCCATCGGCACGTGGTCCGCGTTCAGCGGCATCACGGCGGCCATCGGCCCCGTGCTGGGCGGCTTCCTCGTGGAACATGTCTCGTGGCACTGGGCTTTCCTGATCAACCTGCCCCTTGGTATCGCGCTGCTCGCCATCTGCCGGTGGCGCGTTCCGGAAAGCCGCGGCGTTTCCGCCGGCGGCGTCGACCTCGGGGGTGCCGTGCTGGCAACGGCCGGTCTCGCTGGCATCGTGTTCGCCCTTATCGAAGGCCCCATGCGCGGGTGGCTATCGCCTGCCGTGATGGTGTCCGGTGTCGTAGGTGTCGCAGGCGCGGCCACCTTCGTCGCCGTCGAGCGGCACGTGTCATCACCCATGCTTTCGCTCGCCCTGTTCCGCGACCGCGATTTCGCGGGTGCCAACGCCCTGACCCTGCTGCTGTACGCCGCACTGGGTGGAAGCCTTTTCTTCGTACCGCTCAACCTGATCCAGGTGCAGGGTTACGGTGCGACGGCCGCAGGTGCCTCGCTGCTTCCCTTCGTCGCGATCATGTTCGTGCTGTCACGCTGGACAGGAAAGCTCGTGGATCTCGTCGGCGCGCGCCTGCCCCTGATGATCGGGCCGGCGATCGCGGGCATCGGCTTCGCGCTCTATGCGCTGCCCGGCGTCGGCGGCTCGTACTGGACGACCTTCTTCCCTGCCAGCTGCGTGCTCGGCCTGGGCATGAGCATCACCATCGCGCCGCTCACCACCACCGTGATGAACGCGCTGGATCCGGCGCTTGCCGGCACGGCATCCGGCGTCAACAACGCGGTATCGCGCGTGGCGGGGTTGCTGGCCATCGCCGCCTTCGGGGTCGTGCTCACGCAGGTGTTCGATCATGCGCTGGTCGAAGGGCTCGCCACGGCACGACTGCCCCCTGGCATCGTCGCCGACATCCTCGCGCAGAAGGCGAAGCTGGCAGGGATCACGCTGCCCGACGACGCATCTGCCGCACGCCGCATCGTCGATGACGCCTTCGTGGCGGGTTTCCGCCGCGTGATGCTCCTTTCGGCGGCGCTGGCGTTCCTGTCCGCCGGCGTCGCCGCCGTCACGATCAGAACCAGAGTCGCACGCCCGCCACCCAGCGCCGGTCGGTGACGCGTCGTCCGTTCGCCTCGGCGAGGTCTGCCGTGCCGCCCGCGAGATGCTCCCAGCTGATGCCGACGTAAGGAGCGAACGCGCGCGTGAATTCATAACGCAGCCGCAGGCCACCTTCGACGTTCGACACGCCCTTTCCGATCCCCCGCGCGTGATCGTCCTTGCCGTACGCATTCACTTCCAGCTCGGGCTGGAGGATCAGTCGCTGGCTGACGAGCAGTTCGTACTCGATGCGCAGACGGGCGGCGGTGCGCCCGGCTGCGCCGGCATACGCCGTGGCCTCGACATCGAACCGGTAAGGCGCCAGCCCCTGCACACCGAAGGCGGCCCACTCACGGTCCGGCCCCTGGCCGATGTCCTGGCGCACGCCGAGCTGCGTGTCCCAGAACGCTGCCACGGCGTGGCTCCAGAAGAGTTCGACGTCACCGCTGGTCTTCCGGTCCGTACGATCGCCTTCGCTGCGCAGCCAGAGCTTGTTCGTGTCGTTTCCGTACCAGCCATTGAGTTCCCACGACTGCCCGTGGCTGCCCTGGCCTGCGAACGACTCCACGCGATCGAGGAGCAGGTTGCGCACCGATGCGGTGTCGTCCATGTCGTGCATGGCCATGCCCTGCATCGAAGACGCGGGAATACCGTCGGACCAGTCACCGCTGCGGGCGTTGGCAGGCGCGCTTCCCCCCTGCATCGGGGCCATCTGCATGGTCTGCATGCCCATGCCTTGCATGGGTTCCGTGGGCTCCGCGGGTTCCGTGGGTTCCGTGGGTTTCATGCCCGCCATTCCCGCCATGCCGGACATGTCATGCCCGGCATGTGCATCCTGCGTCTGCGTCTGCGTCTGTGCCGCAGCTTCGCCCGTCGCCGCCAGGGCCGCCAGTGCGAGGGCCGCCAAAACGGCGCGCGTCACGACACCACCACTTCGCGGAACATGCCCGCTTCCATGTGGTAGAGCATGTGGCAGTGGAACGCCCAGCGGCCGGGATTATCGGCAGTCACCGCATACGTCACCTGCTGCGCGGGCTGCACGTTCACTGTGTGCTTGCGCACCTGGAATGCGCCATCCGGCGATTCCACCTCGCTCCACATGCCGTGAAGATGGATCGGGTGATTCATCATCGTGTCGTTGACCAGCCGCAGCCGCAGCCGTTCGCCGGCCCGGAAATGGATGGGCTTCGCATCGGAATACTTCACGCCATCGAATGACCAGGCATAGCGTTCCATGTTGCCGGTGAGATGAAGCTCGATCGTGCGCGCGGGCGCCCGCGAATCCAGCGCGCCGCCGGTCGTATGCAGGTCGGCATACGTGAGCACGCGGTGCGTCCGCTCGCGCAGTCCCACGCCGGGATCATCGAGGTTGGTACGCGGCATATCCACGCGCATGTCGACCCCGGGGCCGTATTCGGTGCGTGCGTGGCTGGCCATGACCATGTCGCCGCCGTCGCCCGGGTCGTCAGCCATCGAACCCATCATGTCGCGCATGGCGAGGCGCGGCCGTGCGTCGGGCGCGGGCACCTCGGCGTGCATGCCTTCACGGGGCGCGAGGGTCCCGCGGGCATAGCCGGAACGATCGATGGACTGCGCCATGATGGTGTAGGCGCGATCTTCCGTGGGCTCCACGATCACGTCGTACGTCTCTGCGGCGGACAGCCGGAGCTCGTCGACGATGACGGGGTCCACGTCCTGTCCGTCGGCTGCGATCACGCGCAGCCGCAGGCCGGGAATACGAAGGTCGAAGATGGAGTTGGACGAGCCGTTGATCAGGCGCAGGCGCACGCGTTCGCCGGGCCGGAACAGGCCGGTCCAGTTGGCGGCGGGCGTCGCGCCGTTGACCAGATAGGTATAGGTCGCGCCCGATACGTCCGCGAGGTCGGTGTTGTCCATGCGCATGCGATTCCACATGCGGCGCATCGCCATGGCGTCGCCGAAGCCTTTCGCGCGCGCATCGCGAAGGAAACTCTGCAGGGTGGGCCGCCCGTAGTTGTAGGCATCGCTGCGCGAGCGCAGGGTCGCGTACACGCGCTCGGGATCCTCGTCGGTCCAGTCGCTGACCAGGAAGACGTAATCGCGCTCCGCCGCGTGTTTCTCGCCGTCTTTCGGCTCGATGACGATGGCCCCGTACAGGCCGCTCTGCTCCAGGAAACGGCTGTGCGCGTGATACCAGTACGTGCCCGACTGCCGGATCGGGAACCGGTAGGTGAATGCCGAATGCGCCGGGATGCCCCCGAAGCTCAGCCCCGGCACGCCATCCTGGTCGGCGGGAACGACCAGCCCATGCCAGTGCAGCGAGGTCATCGCGTCGAGCTGGTTATTCACGCGCAGGTCGACGGTGGTGCCTTCCTTCCAGCGCAGCACGGGGCCGGGCACGCCGCCGTTCAGCGTGACGGCCTTGCGGACGCGTCCGGTGAAGTCGACGGCGGACTCCTTCACGTCGAGCGCGAACGTCGTGCCCGAGAGGCTCTGCATGGCGGGCATGGCGGCGCCGGCGCGCGCAGGGCGGGCAAGGCCGAGACCCAGCCCGACGCCGGCCACGGCCAGCCCCTGCACGAAGCGCCGGCGCGGCAGGTGGATGGGTGGGATCCCGGGTGAGCGCATGGAGGTGTCGCCGAGTCAGTCGATCACCGAAGATAGCGAGGCGGCGCGGGTGCCGACAACTCTGGAGCAGGCTCCGCGCCGATGCATGCGGTGCACAGGCCGTTCACCGGTCCTCGCCAATGATCCGGGCATGACCCTCCAGGACTACCGGCGCAAGCGGAACTTCACGAAGACGCGTGAACCCGCGCCCGACGATTCCGTGCGCGCGGACCGCCGCGCCATCTTCGTGGTGCAGCTGCACCACGCCTCGCGGCGCCACTTCGATTTCCGGCTTCAGGTAGGTGATGCCCTGCGCAGCTGGGCCGTGCCGAAAGGCCCGAGCTACGACCCGGCAGTGAAGAGGCTGGCGGTGGAGGTCGAGGATCACCCGGTGTCGTATGCGGATTTCGCGGGCGAGATCGAGGAAGGCTATGGCAAGGGCCATGTCGATATCTTCGACCACGGCGTGTGGTCCACGGCGGGCGACGTCGATGCACAGCTGCAGAAAGGGCATCTTTCCTTCGAGCTGTTCGGCGAACGCCTCAAGGGGGCGTGGCACCTGGTGCGTAGCGGAAAAAAGGAAAAACAGCCGGCCTGGTTCCTGATCAAGGCGGAGGACGCCTACGCGGGCGACGTCGAAGCTGACGACCTGCTGGATGCCACGATGCGCGCCAGCACGCGGAAGGCGGCAAAAACCCCGGCACTGAAAGCCGCCGCGAAGAAATCGACCGCGCGCAGGAAGGCGCCGCCGACAGGCCGCCGCGTGCCCGTCGCCACGCTGGGCAAGGCAGCGGCCGCGCTGGAAGGGTCACGCAAGACGAAGGCATCGCGTGATTTCTTCGCCCCCCAGCTGGCACGGCTTCGCGAGGCACCGCCCCAGGGCGACGCGTGGCTGCATGAAGTGAAGTGGGACGGCTACCGGATCGTCACGGGCGTCGCCAGCGGCAAGGCGAGCCTGTGGTCACGCAACGGACTGCCGTGGAACGACCGCCTTCCCGATATCGTGCAGGCGGTGGAGTCGCTCGGCCTCGACAGCGCGCGCCTCGACGGCGAGCTCATCGCGCTCGATGCGCAGGGCCACAGCGACTTCAATGCGTTGCAGCGGACGCTGGCGGGTGAAGCGCAGGCGCCGCTTGTCTACATGCTGTTCGACCTGCCGTACCTCGAGGGTCACGACCTTTCCGGCGTGCCGCTGATCGAGCGCAAGGCATTGCTCGAGCGCATGCTCACGCATGGGCCTTCGCGCCTCGGTTTCAGTTCGCACACGGTAGGCCATGGCGATGACGTGTTCGCGATGGCCATGGAGCAGAAGCTCGAAGGCATCATCGCCAAGCGTGTGAACGGCCCTTACCACGGCGGTCGCGGCGATGACTGGCAGAAGGTGAAGCGGCTGGAAAGCGATGAATTCGCGGTCGTCGGCTATACACCCGGCAAGGGTTCGCGTGTCGCCTTTGGTTCCCTGCTGCTGGCACGGCCTGATGCAGACGGCGGATGGACCTACGCAGGCCGTGTCGGCACCGGCTTTACCGACGACATGCTGCGCGAACTCGGCAAGACGCTCGCCACCGGTGGCTCGAAGAGACCCACGGTTCGCCTCGACGCCGTCGACCCGATGTTGCGTGGCGCGCTCTGGGTGAAGCCCACGGTGGTCGCCGAGGTCTACTTCCGCGGCATCGGAAACAAGAACCTGCTGCGGCAGCCCAGCCTGAGGACACTGCGCGTGGACAAGACACCGGACGACCTGCGCGATTCGGACCGCGCGCCAGCGAAAGCGCCAGGCGCTTCGAAAGCGGTGAAGCGCCAGGCGTCGGTCGCAAGCCGTTCCACGACATCAAAAGAAGGCCATGTCGCGCCAATGGCCAGATCGTCGAAAGCAACCACGGGTCCGGCGAGAAAGGCGTCGGTCGTCGACCCTGCCTCCATCACCATCACGCACCCGGATCGCGTCGTTTTTCCTGCCGACGGCATCACCAAACAGGACGTGGCCGATTATTACCTCGCCGTCATGCCCTGGCTTCTTCCCGCCATCGCCGATCGTCCGACCTCGACGATCCGGTGCCCGGGTGGCATCGACTCGCCGTGCTTCTTCCAGAAACATGTGATCGCCGGCCTGCACCACGTGGGTACGGCGAAGATGAAGGAAGAGACGGGGGCGCAGGGCGTCTACCTCTACCCGAAAGACGCTGCCGGCGTGATGGAACTGGTGCAGTTCGGTGCGCTGGAGTTCCACCCATGGGGCTCGCACATTGCAAAGCCCGACCTCGCGGACCGCGTGGTGTTCGACCTCGACCCCGGCGACAACGTGGACTGGTCGCGGGTCGTCGCCGCAGCACGCATGACGCGCGGGTTCCTCAAGGACCTCGGCCTGGAGTGTTTCGTCAGGACCACGGGCGGCAAGGGACTGCATGTCGTCGTGCCTCTGAACCCCGGCGCTGACTGGAAAACCACGAAGGACTTCGCGCGAGGCTTCGCGGAAACCATGGCGGCGCTGCATCCGCTGGAGTTCGTGGCCACGGCCGCGAAGAAGGTGCGCGGCGGCAAGATCTACATCGATTACCTGCGCAATGGTCGGGGCGCGACGGCCGTCGCGTCGTATTCGCTGCGGTCGCGACCCGGTGCACCGGTGGCCGTTCCGTTGCGGTGGGAAGAGCTGGGCAAGATCAAGGGCGGGAATGCGTTCGACCTGAAAACCGTGCCCAAACGGCTGGCACGCCTGAAAAAAGACCCGTGGGAAGGCATCGACTCGGTTCGCCAGGACCTGAAGGCAGTGACGCGCAAGCTGGCAGACCTTGAGTAATTTCGGAGTGGTCCGCATAGGCGGGGCGCGGCCTGTAAACTGCAACATCCTTCGCCCATAGACCCTCTATGCTCGCCTCCCTGCCTGCCTTCCTGCGCATCCCCCTGGCCTGCCTCGCGGTACTGGTCAGCACGCTGCTTCACGTCCTGCCCCTGCTCGCGTTTACCGCGGTGAGGCTGGTCGTGCCGCTGCGGCCGGTCCGGCATGCCTGCGGCGTCATCGCCGTGCGCATCGCGGAGAGCTGGCTGGCAGTCAATAACTGGCTCTTCGGTGTCTTCACCCGCACGCAGTGGACGATCGAAGGCATGGAAGGCCTGAGCACCCGCGAGAATTACCTCGTGGTGTGCAACCACCAGAGCTGGGTGGATATCCCGGCGTTGCAGATGGTGTTCAATCGCCGCATTCCGTTCATGCGCTTTTTCCTGAAAAGCCAGCTGATCTGGGTGCCGCTGCTCGGGCCTGCGTGGTGGGCGCTCGATTTCCCCTTCATGAAGCGGCACTCGCGGCAGGAGCTCGAGGCCCGTCCGGAGTTGCGCGGTCGCGATCGCGCCGCCACGCAGAAGGCTTGCGAGAAGTTCCGCCACGTTCCCGTGGCCATCATGAATTTCACCGAGGGCACGCGCTTCACGCCGGCCAAGCACGACGCGCAGACGTCCCCTTACACGCACCTGCTGCGCCCGAAGGCCGGCGGCGTGGCGTTCGTGATCGACGCCATGGGCGATGCCATCCGCCACATGCTCGACGTGACGATCGTCTACCCCGCGGGCCCGAGCACCATGATGGAGATGATCGCCGGGCGTATCCGCGAAGTGCGCATCCACATACGCCAGCTGCCCATCCCGGCCGACATGCGCGGCGACTACGAAAACGACGCCGTCTTCCGCGCGAGGTTCCAGGCGTGGGTGAACCAGCTCTGGGCCGAGAAGGACGCGCGCATCGGCGCCATGTCCGCCGCCCGGGCCGCCACTGCCTAAGCGCGGCGGCGGGTGCGGGCGCGCCAGAAGAGGAAGCCCGTGACCAGCAGGAACATCGGCAGCATGCCGGTGAAGCAGGCCACCACGCGCCAGAGCATGCCGCCCACCGCCGCGGAGTGAATCGGGAACAACGAATTAGCCAGGCGGCCGCCCGGCCCGAGCTTCGTCGCGTCGTCGCCGCCAAGCACGGTCGCGGTCGCCGGATCGATCCACAACGAACTGCGACCGGCCTCGTTCCATTCGCCCGGGCGGCGCAGGCGCACCACGAGCGTGCCGTTGTCCTTCGAAGGCAGCATCAGGCGCGTCAGCGTCGCGTCCGGGGCAGCCGCCTGTGCCGCCAGCAGCACGGCGCTCCAGTCGATGGGCCTGTCGGCGGGCGCGATACGTGGCGGCTTCGGACGGGCGGGTTCGCTGAACGCGGCGGCGAGGCCGTTTCGTACGGCACCCCGGTACGCCATGGTCGTCCCGGTGCCGATCATCACGATGAGCAGGGGCAGGGCGCAGACACCGACGAAACGATGGAAGCTGGCCCAGCGCAGCACTGGCGGCTGGGTATGCGGCTTGAGGTGTTTCAGGGCGCGGCGGCGACCGGGCCAGTACAGCCACACACCCGAAAACAGCATGAACAACCCGCCGATCGCGACCACGCCGAGCACGGTTTCGCCGGTCTCGCCCGTGAGCAGGTGCGTATGCCAGTCCATCAGCAGCGACAGCACGTCACCCGAGGTGGACCGGCGCAGCAGCAGCTGCCCGGTGCTTGCATCGAAGTAACCCCGGTTGCCTCCCTTGCCCTGGGCTTCCCAGACCGGCAGGTCCTCCTGCGGCAGGGAAAGTCCCCGCAGGCCCTTGCCGTCCGGCGACGCGAGGAGCGCCTGCAGGCCCCGACCTTCGGCGGCCAGGTCAGGCAGGGGCCGGGAGACGAGTGCCGGATGCGTGGCCTCGAACAACGGGTCCTCGAACAGCAGCACGCTGCCAGACAACGTCACCAGCGACAGCAGCACGCCCAGGCTCAGGCCAAACCACAGATGCAACGTCTTGAGCGTGGAACGGAAACGGCGCGGCGCTGGGCTCATGGGGTGGACGGCCTTGCAATGGCTAAGGCCGCCATCCTAAATGCGAATCACTCAGCTCGGCCAGTGATTGTGCAGGATGCACCGGGTGAAGTCGGTACGCTGGAAGCCGGGCTCCTTGTACGCCATCACATCGGCCTTGACGTTCCCAAAGGTCGTCTGCGGTTTGCCACGCACGCCCTGGTAGAACGCATCGATGATGCCTTCCTTGAATGCGCCGCCCCGTGGGTGTTGCGTGGCAACGGCTTCGCGGTCGGCCGTGGCGACGCTCTCGAAGCCGAGGCCCAGCACGTCCATCTCCACGCCCGCCGTGACCAGGGCGATTTCCGGCTTCATGTGCACCGGGATGCCGGGCGTCGTGTGCAGCGCAATGGAGGCCCAGACGATGTCGATCTGCGCCTCGTCGATGCCACGCGAGCGCAGGAAGTCGCGTGCCGCGTTCGCACCGTCCACTTCGAAGCGTTCGGTGGGGCTGGCGTAGGCCGGCACGAGTCCCATGTCGTGGAACATGGCGCCGGCGTAAAGCAGTTCGGGGTCGAAGGCGAGGCCCTTCGCCTTTCCGGTCAGCGCGCCAAACAGGAATACGCGACGCGAGTGGTGGAAGAGCAGGTCGGTCTCGGTGTCGCGCACCAGGGCAGTGATGTCGCGTGCCAGGGCGCTGTCGGGAAGGGTGATGCCGGCGATGGTGGTCATGGAAGGTTCCTCGTTGGAAGTGCATCCATTTCACTCCCGGGAGCGGTCGGCGTGATTTGACGTGACGTAGCAATTCCTGCCATCTTCCGTCCCATGCAGCCTTCCCGCCCGATGGTCGTCGCCCTCCTGGCCCCGCCCGGGGTGCAGATGCTTGATGTGTCCGGCCCCGCCGACGTGTTCGCGGAGGCCAATCGGCAGACCGGCCGCGAGGCCTATCGGGTGATCACGGTCGGCACCGCCCCGCTGGCCGTCACCGCATCGTCGGGCATGCGATTCCTGCCCGACACCACGATCCTCGACGACGTCGGCAGCGTGGACACACTTCTGGTCGCCGGCTCGCCGGACCTGCCACGCGCCGCCATCGACGTGAGCGTCGTGGCGTGGATGACCCTGCAGGCGTCGCGGGTCCGCCGCTACGGCTCGATCTGCAGCGGTGCGCTGCTCTTTGCGCAGACAGGCCTGCTCGATGACCGGCGCGTCACCACGCACTGGAAGGTCGCGACGCTGCTCGCGGAACGACACCCGCGCGTCGACGTGCAGCCCGATGCCTTCGTCATGCGCGACGGCCCGGTGTGTACCGCCGCCGGCGTCACCGCCGGCATGGACCTCGCCATCGCACTGGTCGAAGAAGACCTGGGGCGCGACATCGCCATGGCGGTCGCGGCCGAGCTCGTCGTCTTCTTCCGCCGCCCGGGCGGGCAGATGCAGTTCAGTCGCAAGGGCCAGGCCGCGCCGGCCGGGAGGGGCGCGCTGCAGGAACTCCAGCGTTATGTCGCCGCGCACCTGGCAGACGACCACTCCATCGCGTCGATGGCCGCACGCGCCGGCATGAGCGCGCGCCATTTCGCCCGGGTCTTCCGCCACGAGGTGGCCATGACCCCGGCGGAATTCGTGGAATCGGTGCGCGTGGAAGGCGCGCGGCGCATGCTCGAGACGGGCCATGAAACGCCAAAGCAGGTGGCCGCGCACTGCGGCTACGCCGACGTGAACGGCCTGCGTCGCGCGTTTGTCCGCCGCGTGGGCATTACCCCGGCGGAGTACCGGCGGCGCCACGCGCACGCCCGCGCGTGAATCAGAATTCGATGATGCCCCGTCGCAGCGCGATCGCCACCGCATGCGTGCGGTCGTTCGCCTGGAGCTTCGCGAGGATGCTCTTCATGTGCGCCTTGACCGTTTCCTCGGCGATGCCCAGCCCCGCGGCCACTTCGCGATTGGTTTCACCGCGTGCCACGTGCGCCAGCACCTGCGTTTCCCGCGGGGTGAGTTCGTCTTCGCTGCAATAGCCGGCCATGTCCCGGGCCATCTCGTCGGGAACACGCCGCTTGCCTTCCATGATCTGCTGGATGGTCGCGAGCATGTCCTTGCGCAGCTCGCTCTTGAGCAGATAGCCCTGCGCACCCGCGCGAAACGCCCGCAGGGCCTGCACGTCGCCGCGGTACGTCGTGAGCACGAGGATCCTGGCCTGCGGGAACTCGGCGCGGATGGCTTCGATGGCGGCAATGCCACCCATGCCGGGCATCTGCAGGTCCATGAGGGTGAGGTCGGGCTCGAGCTCGCGGAAACGCTCGACCGCTTCCTCGCCGGTGCTGGCCTCGGCCACCAGCTCGAGCGCTTCCTGCCCCTCGATGACCGCAGCGATACCTTCCCGGAGCAGGGGGTGGTCGTCCACGGTCATGATGCGGATGGGAGGCATGGGCGGTAAACGGGTGGATGACGGCCGTGGAGTATCGCGTAATTCGGCAGGCCCCATGACGACGCAGCCTCCACCCTCGCCCTGGCACCATGCTCCTCGTGACTACCCGAACCCCCAGGCTTCCCCGCCCGCCCGCGTCCGCGCGTATCCGCACCGGCATGGGCGGCTGGACCTTCGCCCCGTGGCGGGGTGTCTTCTACCCCGAGGCGCTGGTGCAGAAGCACGAGCTGGAGTACGCCAGCCGACAGGTCTCCACCATCGAGATCAACGGCACGTATTACCGCTCGCCCGGCATCGACACCTATCGCAAGTGGGCGGCGGAGACCCCGGACGGCTTCGTCTTCTCGGTGAAGGCCCCCCGGTACATCGTGCAGACCAAGCGCCTTTCGACGTCCGGCGACCGCATGGTGAAGTTCCTCGACGGCGTGGTGGGCCTGGGCGACCGGCTCGGCCCCATCCTCTGGCAGCTGCTGCCCACGCGCAGGTTCGACGCCGACGACATGGCGGGCTTCCTGGCGCTTCTACCGGCGAAGCATGACGGCGTCGCCCTGCGCCATGCCGTGGAAGTGCGCCACGACAGCTTCATGGACGAGCGCTGGCTGGCACTGGCCCGCGAGCACGGCGTGGCGACCGTCTTCACGGATTCACCGGACCACCCCTCGTTCGCCGACATCACCGGCCCCTTCGTCTACGCGCGCCTCATGCGCAGCCGTACGACGCAGGCCGGCGGATACCCGCCGAAGGAGCGCGACGCGTGGGCCACGCGCGCCATCGCATGGGCGTCCGGCGGTGACCCGGAGGACCTGCCCCACGTGGGCGCCCCGCATACCGCGAAGGCCGCGCGCGATGTCTTCGTCTACTTCATCTCGGCGGCGAAAGAACGCAACCCGGCGGCGGCCGTCGCGCTCGCGAAGCTCACGAACCACGCATAATCCACTGACCACCGCACCGGACCACCCATGGACCGCCTTATCCAGAACCACCTGATCGACCTTTTTGCCGAGAACGACGTCGGCCTCGAAGCCGACGACGACTGGCTGCTCACCGAAGGTGACGACTATCCCGCGCTGCGCGGCATCTGGCACGAAGGCAAGGACGGCAGCATGGGCCGCCTCGACCTCGACATCGTGCTCGACGAAGAGCGCACCATCGAGGAAAGTTTCGGCGGCGCAGGCAGCGGCAAGGCCGGCTGCCGCGATGCGCTCGACAGTTTCGCGCGCAACGATTTCTTCGTGATGCTGGCGGCCTGCTGGCACCGCGTGGACAGGAAGAAGCTCGCGGTTCACGAGCTCACCGCCGGGGCGCACCCGTTCACCGTGTATATCGGCGATTTCACGGCACGCGGCGAAGGCGATGCACCGACGTCGCTCTCCGACGATGGGCTCTCAGCCCTCGAGGCAGCCATCGCCACGGCGCCGCTGACGAATGACGTGCACTGGATCCGCCTGTTCTACGGCAACGTCGGCGACGGCAGCGCACAGATCGAGGTGTTGCTGGACAACGAGCCGTGGGCTGCGGGCTACAAAGCCATTGCCTCGGTCGACTGGCCGAAACTGACGACGTACTACAGCCTGCGCAATTTCATCGCGCTGGTGCCGCGGGACTAAGCCAGGTCGCGTAGGAGCGCGCCCTGCGCGCGACATCTTTTCACGACACGCCTGATCTTCCTCGCGAGAAGATGTCGCGCGCGGGGCGCGCTCCTACCTTGGTTGTGCGTTCTTCCACGCCTCGGGCGTCGTGATGTCGAAGAGCCCTTCGCGCTTCGTACGGCGCGCGAGCCTCAGCACTTCGCTATCGCGCGAGAAAAGCACCGTGGCGCCCGCCGACACGGCGAGTTCCAGGAACATCTGGTCGTCCGGGTCTCGGCAGCGCGGCGCGCGGCGGGGGGCGTCCGGGCGGAGAGGTGCATCCGCACGGAGAGGTGCGTCCGTACGCTCCACCGGTGACGCGTCGTCGGGCAACAGCGTCACATACCGATCAAAGCGCGCCATGGCTTCCTGCCGACGCGCATCGTCGAGCTTCAGTGCCGGATAGCCCAGGACCGCCAGCCATTCCGCGCGGCAATCCTCGCGCGTCACCGCCTGCACCTCGCCCGCTTCCAGCGCCGCGACCAGGGTCGCGGCGCGTGGATCGGCAAAGACGAAGGCATCGAGGCATACGTTCGTATCCAGGACGACACGCACGACGCCGGGCTCAGGCAGCGACGCGTTCAGCCAGCTTCGCGTGTTCGGCGGCCACGAGGCTGTACGAGTGCTTGCGCGCCTCGTGGTCGTACACCTGCGCGGTGATGATCAGCTCGTCGGCCCCCGTGCGCTCGATGAAGGCCGCGAGGCCTTCGCGCACGGTGTCGGGGGAACCCACCACGGCACACGACAGCGCATGGTCTACCTGCGCTTTTTCCATGGGCGTCCAGACGCCCTCCATGGAATGCACCGGCGGCGGCAGCAGGCCGGGGTTGCCGCGACGCAGGTTCCAGAACGCCTGCTGCTGCGACGTGAACAGCCGCTCGGCTTCGGCATCCGTATCGGCCGCGACCACGTTGATGCCCAGCATGGCATACGGCTTCTCGAGCACCGCCGAGGGCTGGAACATGTGCCGGTAGACCTCCAGCGCCTTCATCATCATGTCGGGCGCGAAGTGCGACGCGAAGGCGAACGGCAGGCCGAGGTGGGCGGCGAGCTGGGCGCTGAACAGGCTGGAGCCCAGCAGCCAGATGGGCACGTTCGTATCCATGCCGGGCACGGCCCGCACCGTCTGGCCGGGCTGCTGCGGGCCGAGGAACAGCTGGAGTTCCTGCACGTCCTGCGGGAAGCGGTCGTCGCTGGGCCCCATGGAGCGGCGCAATGCCCGAGCCGTACCCTGGTCGGTGCCGGGCGCACGGCCCAGGCCCAGGTCGATCCGCCCCGGATACAGCGAAGCCAGCGTCCCGAACTGTTCGGCGATGACCAGCGGTGCGTGGTTCGGCAGCATGATGCCGCCCGAGCCTACCCGGATCGTCTTCGTGCCCTCCGCGATATACCCGATCACCACCGATGTGGCGGCGCTGGCGATACCAGTCATGTTGTGGTGCTCGGCCAGCCAGTAACGGTGGAAGCCCAGGGCCTCCGCATGGCGGGCCAGGTCACGCGAATTCCGCAGCGAGTCGCCGGGGTTGGAACCGCGCGAGACGGGGGACAGGTCGAGCACCGAGAACGGGATCATCCGGATACCTCAGGGAATGGGGAGGCGGACACGACCGCCATGGGTTCCAGATGGGCGCAGGGGGGGCATTTGCAACCCCGCAAGCACGGCAGGGGAAACAATCCGTTCCCTGCACCGATGCTTCAAGACGCGGCCGAAAGAGGAAAATATGCTCATTCACCCACCAGATCCGGTTCGCACCGGGGGAGCACGACATGATCGACGTACGCAGCTTTGCCAGTCTCGGCGGTGCCAACCACGGCTGGCTCGACGCGAAGCATCATTTCTCCTTCGCCTCGTACAGCGACCCGAAGCGCATGGGCTGGGGTGCCCTGCGCGTGTGGAACGACGACACCATCGCCGCGGGCACCGGGTTCCCCGCCCACCCGCACTCGGACATGGAAATCATCACCTATGTCCGCGAAGGCGCGATCACCCATGAAGACAGCCTGGGCAACAAGGGCCGCACCGAAGCGGGTGACGTGCAGGTCATGAGCGCCGGCACGGGCATCCGCCATGCCGAGTACAACGCCGAGCCGGAGACCACGCGCATCTTCCAGATCTGGATCATTCCCGATCGTGAGCGCAAGGCACCGTCGTGGGGCACGCGTCCCTTCCCGAAGGGCGAGCGCTCGGGCCAGTTCATCACGCTCGCCAGCGGCATGGAAGGCGATGGCGATGCGCTGCCGATCCGCACGGATGCCCGCGTGCTCGGCGCCAGCGTCAAGGCCGGCGAGACCGTGGAATACACGCTGGGGCAGGGCCGTTATGCCTACATGGTGCCGGCAGCCGGCACCGTGGAAATCAACGGCCAGGTGCTGAACAAGGGCGATGGCGCCGCGATCCGCGACGAGACCGTGCTGCGCATCACCGCTACCGCGGATGCCGAGCTGGTGCTGGTCGACAGCGCGGCCTGAGTGATACCGGGGGTATGCTGTGGGTCATGACGACCCACAGCGTGTCCTACCTGGACAATCCCCTCCTCGACACCGACAGCTACAAGGCCAGCCACTGGCTGCAGTACCCGCCGGGCACCGATGCCACGTTCTTCTACGTGGAGTCGCGTGGCGGCACGTACGAGAGCACGGTGTTCTTCGGCCTGCAGGCCGTGCTGAAGTCGCGACTCGGCCGCGCGGTGACGCACGCCGATGTCGACGACGCACGCGACTTCTTCGCCGCCCACGGCGAGCCCTTCAATGAAACGGGCTGGCGTCGCATCGTCGACGTGCACGGCGGGCATCTCCCCGTGCGCATCCGTGCGGTACCGGAAGGCAGCGTCGTGCCCACGCACCAGGCGCTGTTCACCATCGAATCGACGGACCCGGATGCCTTCTGGCTGCCGTCTTACCTGGAAACGATGCTGCTCCGCGCGTGGTATCCGGTCACCGTCGCCACCATCAGCTGGCAGGCCCGTCGCACCATTGCGCATTACCTCGACCGCACCTCCGACGATCCGGACGGCCAGATCGCTTTCAAGTTGCACGACTTCGGCGCGCGTGGCGTATCGAGCGCCGAGTCGGCGGGCCTTGGCGGCATGGCGCACCTGGTGAGCTTCCGCGGCACGGACACGGTCAGCGGCGTGCTGGCCGCGCGCACCTTCTACGGCGAGCCCATGGCGGGCTATTCGATCCCCGCCGCCGAGCACAGCACCATCACCACCTGGGGACGCGACCACGAAGTCGATGCCTACCGGAACATGCTCCGGCAGTTCGCCAGGCCGGGCTCGCTCGTCGCCGTGGTGTCCGACAGCTACGACATCTACCACGCCATCAGCGAACACTGGGGCAAGACGCTGCGCGAGGAAGTCATCGCCTCCGGCGCCACGCTGGTCGTGCGCCCGGATTCCGGTGACCCCGTCGACGTGGTGCATCGCTGCGTGAGCCTGCTCAACGAAGCCTTCGGCAGCACGGTGAACGCAAAGGGCTATCGCGTGCTCAACCACGTGCGCGTGATCCAGGGCGACGGGGTCAACCCGGAGAGCATCCGCGCGATCCTCGAACGCATCACGGCGGCCGGTTATTCGGCCGACAACCTCACCTTCGGCATGGGCGGCGCGCTGCTGCAGAAGCTCACGCGCGATACCCAGAAGTTCGCCCTCAAATGTTCCGCCGCCCGCATCGACGGCACGTGGCGCGACGTCTGGAAAGACCCGGTCACCGACCAGGGCAAGCTGTCGAAGCGCGGGCGGATGACGCTGGTGCGCCACCGCGAATACGGCAGCTACCGCACGGTGCCCCTGCACGACGGCGCGGTGTCGCTGGGCGACGGTGACGTCGAGCATGGCTGGGAAGATGCGATGGTCACGGTCTGGGAAAACGGCGAACTCGTTCGCGACTGGACCTTCGCGGAAATCCGCGAACGCGCCACCCACTCGACATGAAGCTCCCGCTCGACATGAACCTCCCGCTCGACATGAACCTCCCGTAGGAGCGCGCCCAGCGCGCGACATCTCCTCGCGATGCGTTTCCAGTTCCTGGCTCTGGGGATCGGCGCTCGAAGCTCGAAGCGCAAGGCAAGAGCCGTCGGCCGCCACCCTCGTCGCTTAAACCTGCGGCGACCCGCTGGGGAAGGGCCGCTCCGCGGCCGTTTATCAATGGCCTGCGGCCCGGGTCGGGCTCCGACCGGGGTTCGCTGACTCGGCATCCTGCCTCGACACC
>Ga0247730_1000088_pt1 | contig 95718 bp, 80 predicted proteins | sample UWRJL073202C2_FD_180959 | JGI IMG/M metagenome (GOLD analysis project Ga0247730, IMG submission 180959) | Plant litter microbial communities from Arlington Agricultural Research Station in Wisconsin, United States - UWRJ-L073-202C-2 | ecosystem: Environmental > Terrestrial > Plant litter >...
AATGTACACCGTCATATCTTGAAAGGTTGGAAGAGGCTTCAGCGGCTGTAAGTACATAGTAGGCAGGCACCAGATAGTCGAGCAGGTCAAATGACACATAGTCTACCGTATGTCCCTGTGCCTTAAATTCATCAATCGCTGTAAGAATGGCTTTTCTGATATCCGGATCAAGTGCTTCGCTTTCCAGGGTTTCCTTTAGAACGGCAATTTTCTTTTTACCTGTATCTGCCAGCCGGGATACATAATCCGGAACCGGCAGGCGGGATACCGTGCTGTCAAACGCGTCGGCACCGGCCAGCACTTCCAGTAACAAGGCAGCATCAGTAACCGAAGAGGTCAGTGTACCTACCTGATCAAAGGATGAAGCATAAGCGATCACACCATATCTTGAAATACGGCCATAAGTAGGTTTGAACCCGAAACATCCGCAAAAGGCTGCGGGCTGTCTTACAGATCCACCGGTATCTGTTCCCAGGGCAGAGAGGCACAGATCGGCCTGTACCGCCACAGCAGAACCACCGGAAGAACCACCGGCAACCCTTTCAGGGTCTGCCGCATTTTTCACGGGTCCGTAATAAGAGGTCTCATTAGAGCCTCCCATTGCAAATTCATCACAATTTAACCTGCCGATAATAATGGCATCTTCCGCAATCAGGCGTTCGGCTACCGTAGAAGAATAGGGAGAGATAAAGCCTTCCAGCATTTTTGAAGATGCTGTAGTAGAATGGTCCTTATAAAGAATGTTGTCCTTTATACCGATGACCATACCTGCAAGTTTACCTGCGGTTCCCTGATTGATCTTTTCCTGTACTTCCTGCGCCTGTTTTTTTGCAGAATTAAAAAAAACCTCGTTGAATGCATTGAGGTCTTTATGGGTTTCTATCTGTGTAAAATAATGGTCAAGCAGATCAGGCAGAACAAGCTTTTTTTGATCAATAAGCGCTTGTATCTCTGATAAAGATGTATACTTCTTCAAACTATCGGGCAAGAATTAAAGGTTTAGGAATTCAAAATTAAACCTACAGAGGTTTGTGGGTATTGGTACGGTTAGGTTCAACCGGATCATTATCCGCCCCATCTTTACCATCTTTGAATTCTTTCATACCTTTACCCAGGCCGCGCATGAGTTCAGGAATTTTTTTACCGCCAAAAAGCAAAAGAACAACTACTAAAATAATAATGATCTCTGGTGTGCCCAAGGCGGCGGCTATTGTGTTTGACATGGTCGTTGAATTAAATTTTATTTTTTTCTGTTTCTGAAGGCAATGTTGAAGCAGTTTCCGAAGATACGGTCACCTGTGGTGCCGGAGATTCTGCTGCAGGTGTTTCTGAAGGCGCCGTTACCGGTGGCTCCGGAAGTACCGTTTCCGGGCTCTCCCCCGGAATTACTGCTACCTCCTGGTGTACAGGGGCAACTGCTTTAGTGAGGTTGATGGGTTCTGTTCCCGGCACTTTAGGATACATTTGTTCTTCTAAAGTTTCAGTAGCTGATTTCGAAGACTGATCATATTTTTCATTTTGTGCGTTCAGGTCTTCGTCTATATCTATAGCATTTATATTACGGTGGATCTCTCTTTTGACACCTTCAGAGGCATCTTTAAAATCCCTGATCCCTTTTCCGAGGCCTCTTGCCAGCTCAGGCAGTTTTTTCCCGCCGAATAAAAGCAACACCACAGCCAGGATCAGCATGATCTCTCCCCCACCCATATTTAAAAATTCTAATAATACTCCGTTATTCATATCAACAATTTTATAACTTATTAACAAATATAAACATTTTAAAACCAATTATTTATTTTGCTATCCATGCTTCAGGATTCAGTTTAGCCTGTCCCCTCATGATCTCAAAATGCAATAACGGTCCGTCTGATGTAGTTGCAACACTTCCTATCGTCTGGCGGGTCTCTACCTTATCTCCCTTCGCTACCGAAGAAGACTTTAAATTCTGGTAGATCGTAAAGTAATCACCATGGCGGATGGCCACAACATATATTCCCTGTATCATCCTCACGAACAATACTTCTCCGCCAAATACAGCTCTTACGGCCGCCCCGTCACTCGTCAGGATATTTACCCCGTCATTGGTGTAACTGGCTTCCCCTTCGGTATGCCTTCCAAAGTTCTCGGTGATGGAGCCCTGCCCTACAGGCCATGGTAAACGGCCCCTGTTGTTTTCAAACCCGGCTGACAGTCTTGCTGCCTCCGGCGTGGCGGTCAGGTAATTGCTGTTGGTTTTTGCCCGTTCCACGGGAGCAGCCTTATTCTCAGCCCTTGCTTTTGCCGCAGCAGCCCTTGCTTCATCTTCCGCTTTCTTCCTCGCAATTGCAATTTCCCTGGCAATCGCATCCCTGATGGCGCGGTCTACCGCTGCCTGCTGTTTTCTTCTTTTGGCAATATCACGTCCAAGTTCTTTCTCCTGCCTGCTTACCTGGTTCAGTACATTGGCCTGTTCCTTTTTATTCCTTGCCAGCTTGTCCTGCTCACTCTCCTGTTCACGGAGCAGGTTGCTTTTTGCTTTTAAACTTTTGTCCAGGATGACGATCTTGTAGTTCAGGTTTTTTTCTGTCCCCTGTATATAATCTGCCTGTTTCTTGCGGTACTGTCCAAATTGCTGCAGGTATTTGATCCTTTTATAGGCCTGGTTAAAATCACGCGCGGCAAAGATAAACATCATCTTATCGTATGAATTCCTGTTGCGCTGTGCAAACCTGATCATGCCCGCATATTCTTTTTTCAACTGCGCGAGCTGTCCCTGCAGTGAATGTACGGTATTCGTATTTTCATGGATCTCACTATCCAGGTTTTTTATTTCTGAATTGATCACCGTAATCTTGTTCTGCATCAGGTTGATCTTCGCACTTAGAGCACGGATCTCGCTTAAAGTAAGCTTTTTACTTTGGGAGGCTTTGTCCAGATTCCGCTGTAAAAGTTCAATTTCCCGCTGGATAGCCTCCTTTTTTCTCTTTAGCTGCGAACTGCTCTGCGCAACCGCAGTTGATGCAAAGGCAACGAATAAAAGAAACAAAAATAATTTGTGTAGCTTCATTGCATCAAAAGTATAAAAAAATTTAGTTTATTAACTCAAACCTTTTAGGAACAGTAAACGGAAAATCAAGTGGAACATTGCGGTCTATTTTTGAGAAATCAAACGCAATATTCGTCTTTTTCTTTCCTGATACAGAGTTGATCCGGGTGACAGAAGGGAAAAGCGCGCCGGTTACGTCCTGGTAATCTGAATACACCACCTTAAGAGCCTGCCCCGCCTTTACATCGTTGAGGTTCAGCTCGGTAGTTTTCATCAGGGTATTGAACAGTACGCGGTAGCCCAGGTCTGCCCTGCTGCCGGAAAGGGTAAAAACACCGGCATTTAAATCGAGTACCGAAGTTTCGTTCATCAGGTCGTCAATAGTGTTTCCTGATAGTACAGATTGTAACATTTTAAATGTTACCTGCTTACTGGTAAATTTGTAGATATAACTGAAAGGTTTTTTAATTGCCACAGACTGGAGGTTATTCCGCACGATGAGGCTGTCAGGAGTGATCAGTGCCCGCGCCACTTCAATGCCTGCAATCGCTGTCATGCTGATCCAGATCATTTCATCCTTCTTCACCCTGATGTTTACAGACACTCCGTTTTCCTTCCCGTCAATTTCCAGGTTTACCTTTCCTTTCAGGGAAAGCGTATTAAACGGGAGGTCCTTTGACTTCAGCAGCTTCAGGTTTTCCAGTTTTTTATTATTGGCAACGGGTGCCGGGGTTACTGCCACCGGCGGTGCCTTTACGATAGTCTTTTTTGTCTTACATCCCGCTGCAATAAACAGCAGGGAAAGTATCAGCAGACTATTTAAAGTATTTTTTCTCATCTATTTTTCGTTTTAAAAGGGCCGACTCATTGCCTGCCTCTCTCGATTTCTTCCACTGCACAACTGCATTGTCCGGTTCTCCCAGAAGGAACAGGATATCCCCGTAATGCTCCAGGTAAACATTATTTTCCGCTTCCTTGTTTTCCAGTGCTTTTTCTATCCAGGTTCTGGCAATAGCATATTTCCCGCCTTTGAACAGCACCAGCGCATAAGTATCGGCAATTGAAGCATCATTGGGCAATGCCCTTGCCGCAATATCAATCAGGGAAGCAGCCTTGTTCAGGTTTTCATTCCTCAGTGCCAGGTAATAGGCATAATTATTCATGATCAGGTAATTGCGCGGGTCAAGCGTTATAGCTTTCTCAAAAGCCACATCTGCAGCCTCAGGTTTGCGTTCATCGATCAGGATTTCCGCCTGTAGTGCAAAGATCAGGGCCTGCAGTTCCCGGTTGTCACCATCCAGCGAAAGTGCGGTCCTGATATTTCCCATGGCGGCATCGTTCTGGTTTTCCCGGTGCAGGGCAAAAGCCATATAATAATACAGGATCGCCTGGTTGGGGTATACCGAAAGGGCTGCCTCTCCCATTTGAATCATCTGCCGGTACTGCCCAAGCAGGATCTGTATGTTGAGTACTTTCTCCCAGACACCATAAAGCTGGTCAGAGATTTTTAAAGCTTTTTTATAACTGCGGAGTGCGCCGGGCAGGTTTCCGTTCTCATACAGGATATCACCCGAAAGGGCAAAGTACAGCGGGTCTTCGGTATGTGCGGCTTCAATATTTTTGAGGATGCGGGCGGCAGCAGGAAAGTTTTTCTGGCTAACGTACAGCGTGGCGAGCGACATAGAGTCTGCCGGCTGCTGGTCTGCCGTTACCCTTTTTTTTGCCCTGTCAAGCGATGCCGAAGGGCCGAATTTCTTTTCCAGCACATCAAACGCAGCCAGTGCCTCCGCTTTTCTACCGGCTATCGACAGTGCGTTGGCTTTGTCAAAATAGAAACTTTTCTGCTCCGGCGAAAGGCGGATCAGCTGATCAAATACGGGGATCAGCTGATCCATGTTGCCGGTGGTTTTATAGAGTTCGGCCAGCAGCTTCCAGTACCAGAGGTTATCCTGTTCAAGCTTCACTGCAGTTTTGATGGCCATCTCTGCTTCGGTCATTTTATTCTGCCTGAAGTTCAGCAGCGCTACTTCATACCAGGCGGCAGCATTTCCTGCGTCAATGGCCGTAATCCTGCTGAAACTCTCATTGCTTTTTGCGTAGTTCTCGTTCAGCTTGTCCTGCAGCCCTTCAAAGAAAAGTTGTTTAATGACTGCGCTGTCCCGCACAGAGATTGCTGCGCGCTGGGCTACAGCATGCGTCCCTGTCAGTAATACACAGCATAAAACAACAATTCTGTTCATTTCTTATCTTATTTACCTGTATGTCCGTAACCTCCTTCGCCACGTGCGGTATCACTCAGTTCTTCAACACTCTCCCAGCTTACTGTTTCGTGTTTTGCGATCACCATCTGTGCAATCCTGTCGCCGTTGTTCACCACGAAATCCGTATCCGACAGGTTCACCAGCAATACCTTGATCTCCCCGCGGTAATCGGCATCGATCGTTCCGGGAGAATTGACAATACTAATGCCATGTTTATAGGCCAGTCCGCTCCTGGGGCGGATCTGCGCCTCGTATCCTACAGGCAGTTCAATATGCAAACCTGTAGGCACTAGAATGCGCTGCAAGGGTTTGATTACAATTTCTTCCGGTGTAAAAGCTCTCATGTCCATACCCGCAGCGTGAGCCGTTTCATATTGAGGCAATGCCAGTCCTGATTTGTTGATAATATTGATCTTCATTCTAATATATGGTTATTTTAATATTTAATTACCGCAGTATGCGAATTATTTGCCTCTCGCCAAAAGCACTTTTACTTCATCCTTTTCTACATAACAGATCCCTGCAAAGAACAGCAGCAGCAGGCCGTTGCCAATATAAATGTTCCTGTGAAATACCCAGAATGAAAGTACCACCATGACCACAGAGATCAGTAAATAGGCCAGGATCCTGTTGAGCTTATAAGGGATGGGATAATATTTTTGTCCGAGTACATACGAGATTGCCATCATGACAAAGTAGGCCAGCATAGATACCCATGCAGAGCCCATATAACTGTACTTCGGGATGAGCACAAAATTGAAAGCTATAGTGATCACGGCGCCTACCAACGAGATGTACAGTCCGTATTTTGTCTGGTCTGACAGCCTGTACCAGATCGACAGGTTCATATAAATGCCCAGGCATACATAGCCGAACAGCAGGTAAGGCACTGCCGGCAGGCCCACCCAGTAATTTTGGGCAATGAAATGTTTCAGTATCTCAATGTTTGCCACCAGGCCAAGGAACAGCAGGGAAAGGGCGATCACAAAATAATGGAGGATGATGGCGTAGGTATTGCGCGCATTCGCGTGTTTTGCATGGCTGAAAAAGAAAGGTTCGGCACCCAGGCGAAAAGCCGTGATAAAGATGCTCAGGAAGATCGCGATCTTACATACCGCACCATAGATCCCTACCTGCCCGTCCGCAACCGAATCCGGCAGCAACCTGCTCAATACTATCTTATCCAGGTTTTCATTCACGATAAAGGACAAGTTGGCAACCAGTATAGGCCAGCTGTAGGAAAGCATTTTATAAAAAAGCGCTTTATCAAAACGGAACCTGATCTGCAGAAACTCAGGCAGCAGCATTAAAAACGTGACCAGACTGGCAATCAGGTTGGAAATAAACACATACCCCACCCATCCATGGCGGTACCATGATGCAAACCATCCGGCCATGGGCAGGTGACGGCTAATGATCAGCGGAACAACATAGATAAAGAATAGATTAAAGCCTACGAAACATCCGATATTCAGAAACTTGATCAGGCTGTATTTAAAAGCTTTGCCGTCAGCCCTCAGTTTGGCAAAAGGGATCACACAAATTGCATCCAGAAAGAGCAGCCAGACAAAAAAGCGGATGTACAGCTGGTAGTCCAGCACCTGCGTTTGCTGCCCGTTATTTATCCAGGAAGCTATTCCATTGGCAAACACAGAGCCCGTGATCAGGAACAGTACCGAAATAAAGGCGATGCAGAGAAAAGAGTTGTTATACACCTCCTGTTTCTGGTCTTCGTGTTTGTTCAGGTACCTGAAATAGGTGCTTTCCATTCCAAAGGCCAGTACAGCATTGATCAGCGAGGCATAACTGTACAAAGTGGTAAATATTCCATAAACACTGGGTACGTAAACCTTCGTAAATAACGGGGTTAAGATAAAATTAAACAGCCTGGAAAACACGGTGCTGAGCCCGTATACTGCTGTCTGACCTAGAAACTTTTTTAAAACTGACACTTGAGCTGGTTAAACGGATGATAAAGCGAACCTATTTCTTAATAATTTCAAAATTACGATAGTTTTTCAGTTCACCGGGGGTAACCTCAACGTTTTCTATTTTGGCACGGTCCGGCCCTTCGTGGCACCATTCCAGGAATACTTCCAGCAGGGTATCGTCAGCCTCAGCCTCGATATATAAACTTCCGTCCTTCTCGTTCCTGATCATTCCCCTTACACCCATTTGATCGGCCACGACCTTGGTCGTATACCTGAATGATACGCCCTGTACTTTTCCTGTTATTCTGATGATGATATGCTTCATATATTATAGTTAGTAACTGCTCTTAGCCAGCTTTTCCTTCTCTGATAAAAATCCCTGCCATATCTCTTCCAGTATGGCAGCCGCAGGCCGGATTGCGGTCAGCATGGCCGAAACCTGCCCGATTTCCAGCTCACCTTCCTCCAGATTGCCCTCAAACATACCTAATTTTGCTCTTGCACGCCCCAATAAAGCGCTTAAAGTTGCCTCGTCGGCCCCTTCTGCTTCCGCGGCAGCAACTGCAGCTTCGAAAGAATTTTTCAGCAGCCTCACCGGAACCAGCTTCTGCAGGCGCAGCCTGGTATCCCCTTCCGCTGCATGAATGATCCTTTCCTTGAATGCCGGATGGGCTGAAGATTCTTCGGCCACTGCAAATGCAGAACCGATCTGTACAGCCTCCGCTCCCAATGCCATTGCAGCAAGCATGCTGCGCCCTGATGATATTCCACCGGCGGCGATGACGGGTATCTGCACCGCATCAGCCACCATCGGCACCAGGCACAGGGTTGTTGTTTCTTCCCTTCCATTGTGCCCTCCTGCTTCGAATCCCTCCGCCACAACGGCATCTGCACCACAGGCCTCTGCTTTTTTTGCAAATTTGGTGTTGGCTACAACATGTACCACAGTAATGCCATGGTCCTTTAAAAAGCCGGTCCAGAGTGCGGGGTTCCCGGCCGAGGTGAATGCAATCTTCACCCCCTCTTCCACCAGGATCTGCATCACGCGTTCTGTATCTGCATACAGCAGCGGCACATTGACGGCAAAGGGCCTGTCCGTAGCCAGCTTTGCTTTTTGGATGTGGTTCCTCAAAACATCAGGGTACATGGAGCCCGCTCCTATGATCCCGAGCCCTCCTGCAGATGATACTGCAGCGGCCAGTCTCCAGCCACTGCACCACACCATTCCGGCCTGGATGATGGGGTATTGAATCTGGAACAAATTGCTGATACGGTTTGACATGATATAATTTTTAGGCTAAACGCTGAATAGTGGTTTGGGCTGTCAGCCGGCCATCCTCTGCCTGCGTAATGAGGTTAATTCCCGGTTTCTTTCCTTTTTCAAAACTTCCGTACAGGTTGTCGATTCCAAGAAAGGCCGCCCCGTTGAGGGTTGCCCAGCGCAGCAGCTCGTCAAAAGAGACCCCGGCCCTTTCCTGCAGGGTCAGCATTTCTGCAAGGATGCTCAGCTGCTGGTTGCTGGCCAGGCTGTCTGTACCCAGCGTAAGGATGACCCCGGATGCTCTCAGCAGCCCGATATCAGGCAGCCGGTTTTCTATATACAGGTTTGCATTGGGACATAAACACCAGAATAAAAGGCCATGTATCCCGGCAGCAAACTCAAGATCTTCCCTGCTGGTAAAAGTATTGTGTACCAGTAAGGTTCTGGGGGCCGAAGATAACAGCGGCAGATAGGTTTGAAGGGATGACCTTCCCTGTGCTTCGAAAAAAGAGATATCCAGGCCCAGGAATTCGTAGAGTTTCAGAAAGTGCCCCGTCTTGGTTTCAAAAAAGGCATTTTCATCAGCCGTTTCCTGGTTATGGATAGAAACAGATTCGCCTTCCAGTCCGGATACGGCATTGATCTCTGCGAAAAGTGCGGCCGATACAGAGTAAGGGGCATGTGGTACAATGGTTGCCTTCAGCGGGTAAAAAGCCTCTTGAGTGGCCTTTGCTTGCATGATGATCTCTGCTGCGCGGCCGGGACTAAAACCCATGGCCTCCACAAAGGTCTGATAGTAGAGTTTACTTTGCATTTTAACTTCCCTTGAGGAGATCTGATTGGAGATATCCCCCACCGCCACAATGCCATTGGCGAACATTGCGGCATCAGCCTGTTGCATCGCCTGATCAATTTCAGCAGCAGAAGCCTGCCTCTGCCGGATCACCTGCTGTACAAAACCCGGCAGGCCGGTATGCATGGCTATTTTTCCTTCCAGGTGTGAAAGTTCCAGATGGCAGTGCGTATTGACCAGTCCGGGCACAAGGACGCCTTCGTAATATTTTATATTTTCTATGTTTTTTGCCGCGGCCTCCTCTGCAGGAAGTACTTCGGCGATTGTTCCGTCAGGATGGATTGCCATGACCCCGTTTTCAAGGGGAGCAGCACTGACAGGATAGATCCGGGATGCAGAAATGTAAGAAACCATGTGTGCAAATTAAGTTTATTCTTCCCAAAGCCCGAAAAACCGGCGCAAAATTATGCAGCAACCCGCTGCAGCAGAATTTTACAGGGAAATATAGAAGTAACGGTCACATGGTGGTTTTTATGCAGGGGAATCTGCAAATAATCGCCCCTTTTTAAGGAATGTGTTCCATGATCTTCAATGGATATATCACAGCTGCCCTCCAGGATCAGAAACCGCTCGTACTGGTCATCGTGTACCTCCTGCGGCGCCATTTCCCTGAGCCACACCAGCGCAGCTGTCAGGGCATCAGTATGACTGAGGATCTTTGCAAAGATCCCTTCAAAATCTTCCGGCGCCACCATATCCTCCCGGTTGATCCATTCTGCATAATCTTCTATGAGAGAAAATGCCGACAGGGGCGGAACTATTGAGAATGGCTCTCCTCCCATCAGCCGGTCCATATAATCAATTTTAGCCAGTAAGAACGGCCTGATGATCGGATCCGGTTCTATCGCATTTTCAAGGGCATAATATTCCAGGGCAGTACTGATGCCCAGGATCTCCTCTGCAATTTCTTCGGGAAACTTGCCGGCCATGATCAGCACCTCTGCATCTTCCTCATCACTGGTGTCACCTAAAACATATTGTTCCAGAATTCCGGATGTTATAAATTCCTGCAGGTCCCTCATGCCAGTAACGATCCCTTTATTTGTTTAATTGTCTTAATCATTTTTTCCCTCAGCATATCCACAGGTATCCCTAATGTTGCCGCCGCTCCGGCAAAACTTTGTGATTCAAAGTAAATCAGACGGATCGCTTCTCTAATTGTTACATCTACCCCTATGGCAAAGTTCAGTCCTTCGGCCTCCTGCTTTTCCTTCAGATAGCTTTTAATATCCATGGCATATACCAGGTCTATCTCCTCCCGCACATCATCGGCAAACTGATTTCTCCTGTCTGAAGGTAATCCTGCCACACAACTCATGGCTATTTTAATCATCCAGGTAAATAAACGTTCCTTTTCAGGATTATAGTTTGCACGCTGCTCCCAGATTTTACGAAACGCATCCCGCATGCAGTCTTCCGCCAGTTTTTTGTCGCCCAGCGTCCTGCTCAGCACGCCCAATACTGCGGGAGCGTACTTGTTATACAGTTTGTAATATTCGTTCTTGTCGCCGTATTGAAACAGACTTTCCAGGCTGGTGTCTGTACGGTTCAAAGGAGCTGCAGTAGGCATAATAGTCTGTGTTAGTTATTATTTTATAAATTTAGTAAATTATTTTGATAGCATATATGGGTATTAATTGATTACTTTGTAAAAAGAAATTAATTACGTTTATGGCTGATTCTACCACCCGATTAAATAAATACATAAGTGAGAGCGGCATGTGCTCAAGAAGAGCGGCCGACAGATATATAGAGCAGGGGAATGTATTGATTAACGGCAGAAAAGCTAAAGTTGGCGATCAGGTGTACTTCGGCGACCTGGTTGTTGTAAACGGACAGACCATTGAGCCAAAACAAGCAGAGAATTCTATCCTGCTCGCATTTAACAAACCGGTTGGCGTAACAAGTACCACTGAAGCCGGTGTAAAAAGCAATATTGTTGACTACGTTAACCACAGTGAGCGCGTTTTCCCCATCGGACGGTTGGATAAAGATTCGCAGGGGCTGATCTTCATGACCAACAACGGTGACCTGGTCAACAAAATCCTGCGTGCAGGAAACAACCACGAAAAAGAATACCTGGTAACGGTAAACAAACCGCTGACAGACCAGTTCATCACCAATATGGCAAAGGGCGTACCGGTGCTGGGGGTGATGACCAAAAAATGTAAAGTAACACAGGAGAGCCCATTCGTTTTCAGAATTACGCTGATCCAGGGACTGAACCGCCAGATCCGCCGCATGTGTGAGCATTTTGGATTTGAGGTAACTAAACTGGAGCGGGTCCGCATCATGAATATCAGCCTGAAAGGCCTTCCTGTAGGGGAATGGAGAGAACTTACTCCTGAAGAGGAAACTGATATCTATAACTTAGTAGCCAAGTCAAGCTCAGCTGCCGATAAAACACCAAAAAGGGTAGTCAAAAAACCAGCCACAGTCAAAGAAGATGCCGACATGGTGAATGTAACACCAAAAAAGACAACTTCAAGGGCAAGGCCTGCCGGCCCGGCCAAAGGTAAAGCCCCTTCGGCAAGATCTGCCTCAGGCAGGGCAGGAAAAGCAGAAGGCGCTGAAAGGCCTTCAAAAGCAGCTGCATCAAAAGCCGGAGGTTCAGCTTCCTATAAACCCGCAGGCCCTTCGTCTGACTGGAACAAAAGCAACGGCCCCAGCAGAAGGTCAGTAAGGCCATCCAATGGAAAGTCCGGTGCACCGGCAGGAAAAACAAGGAGCCCGAAAAGGTAATGCCATCTGTAAGTCAACTCATTATAAATATTGGGTGGCTTATTATTTTTAGGTAACTTTGCATCAAATGCTTGCTACAATAACCAAAACCGATATACGCTCGCTGAATCTTCTACAGCTTCAGCAGCACTTCATTGAAATGAATGAACCCGCGTACCGTGCCAAACAGGTTTACCAGTGGCTCTGGGAAAAATCTGCGCGTTCGTTTGAAGAAATGAGCAATTTATCCAAAGATCTGAGAAGGAAACTGGATGAATCCTACGCCATCAACGTTGTATCGGTTAGCAACTCCCAGTTCAGTAATGACCATACCATCAAGAGCGCTTTCCGTTTATACGATGGAAATATTGTTGAAGGTGTGCTCATCCCTATGGAAGAACGGATGACCGCCTGCGTGAGCTCGCAGGTAGGCTGCAGTTTAACCTGCAAATTCTGTGCAACGGGTTACATGGACAGAAAGCGTAACCTCAATGCCGATGAGATCTATGACCAGGTGGTACTGATCGATCAGCAGGCCAAGCAGAATTACAACGCACCACTGACCAACATTGTGTACATGGGCATGGGCGAGCCATTGCTAAACTATGCCAATGTATTAAAATCAATAGAGCGCATCACTGCGCCTGACGGATTAAACATGTCTTATAAACGGATCACCGTTTCCACGGCCGGCATTGCCAAAATGATTAAAAAACTGGGTGATGATGGTGCCAAGTTCAATCTTGCACTTTCCCTCCATGCTGCTGATGACAAAAAAAGGAACGAGATCATGCCCATTACGGAGCATAACTCCCTGAAAGCATTGGCCGAAGCCTTAAGATATTATTTCGCCAAGACCAAAAACCCGGTTACCTATGAATATATCGTATTCAATGGTTTCAATGACGAGATACAGGATGCAATGGACCTGGCCAGGTTCTGTAAACATGTTCCCTGCAAAGTGAACCTGATTGAATACAACCCGATCCAGTTTGCCGATTTCATCAATGCCGAAGGAGATAAGATCGATGCTTTTGCAAATTACCTGAAGAGCCAGGGCGTAAACACCAATATCAGGCGCAGCCGCGGAAAGGATATTGATGCAGCCTGCGGACAGTTAGCCGTAAAGGAACAGGATTAAAATTCGTTAACCTTCGTATTACAATTCGGGAGTAAATTGGCCGCATGAGCCGGTTTAAACAATACCTGTACGATTTTTTCTGCCTTTTATTTCCTGATCCCTGCAATGCCTGCGGGGCACAGCTGGTTCATGGCGAACAGCAGATCTGTACCCGCTGCCTGTATGACCTGCCCTTTACAGACTTCCACCTCTATCAGGAAAATGCCGTAGCCAAACTGTTCTGGGGCAGGCTCCACTGCCATACTGCAATGGCAATGTTGTACTTCAGGAAAGGATCAAGGGTGCAGGAACTGGTCCATCAGCTCAAGTACAGGTCCCGCACCGCTCTCGGTTTAAGGATGGGCACCATGCTGGCGGAAAGACTTGCTGCTTCCCCTCTCTATGAGCATGCAGACCTGATCATCCCTGTTCCCCTGCATGCCAGGAAGGAGAGACAGCGCGGGTACAACCAAAGCAGGCTGATTGCAGAAGGTATGTCTGCCGTACTTCAGGTTCCTGTAAATACTGCCCTGCTCATTCGCCTGAAGGACACCGGTACGCAAACCAAAAAAAACAGGTATACCCGTTTTGAAAATATGAAGGCAGTTTTTGATGCGCCCCTGCCGGAGCAACTGAGGGGCAAAAATATAATACTTGTAGATGATGTGATCACTACCGGCGCTACGCTTGAATCCTGCGGACAGGTGTTGCTGAATTGCGGTATCAGCAGATTAAACATTGCCGCGCTGGCATTTGCAGAATAGTATTTAATGGCAGAAAAAGACTGACGAACAACTTTATAATTTTTTTATAAAGTAGATAACATTTACAAAATATCTCCGTTTATATATTCGAGAGCGTTAATTTAGATGGTAAGGGTCGATATTTTCTTCATAGAAGTATCGGCCCTTTATCTTTTCGGCCGGTGCTAATTTTCCATCCTTTCAACGGACAAAAAACCGGAAAGCAATTGTTTGATCTCCTGAGGATTGAAGGGCTTTAACACATGACCGTTCATCCCGCATTCCACAAATTTGAAATGGTCGTTTTTCAGCGTAGAAGCTGTCAGGGCGATGATAGGGATTTCCTTATAATAGGTATCACTGATATCACGGATGATACCTGTAGTTTCAAAGCCGTCAATTCCCGGCATTTTAATATCCATAAACACCAGGTCATAACGTGTGCTCATGATCTTGTCTATCGCTTCGTAACCGTTTATTGCAGCATCAATTTCCAGGCCCCATTTGGTCAGGATCCGTTTGGCAATTAAAATATTGATCTCATTGTCATCCACAATCAGAATCTTTTTGCCCGTAAATACGTTCATTTCAGTATCCATTCCCATGGCCGCCGATGGTTCGGCAGTTTTACTGAAAGTAATTTCGAAAGCAAATGTAGTTCCCTTCCCTTCAACACTGTCTACAGTGATCCCGGCGTTAAACATGTCCAGCAGCTTTTTTGTGATCGCCAGGCCAAGTCCGGTACCGCCATATTTCCTGGAGATATCGGTTCTGGCCTGTGTAAAGGTTTCAAAAATGTACTGCTGCTTATCTTTTGGAATACCTATGCCGTTGTCTGAAATCTCAAACCTGACCACAGACTCATTTTCAGTTGCTCCCTGCAGCATTACTTTAAGCTGCACAGTACCATTTTCAGTAAATTTAATGGCATTCCCCAGCAGGTTCATCAGTACCTGGTACAGCCTGTTCTTATCGCCCAGCACCTGTGCGGGTATTTCGGGATCAAACAACAGGGCAAGCTGGTTCCCGTTTTTCTTCACATTGACCTGTAACGAATTGATAATATCATTTGCCAGTGTTTTCAGGCTGAAAGGAAAAACTTCCAGCTCCATCTTACCGGTTTCTATTTTTGTAAAATCAAGGATGTCGTTAATGATATGCAGTACGTTCTCCCCTGAGAACTTCAGGATGTTCAGGTCATCGATCTGGGAGATCTTAGGGTCATTATCAAGCAGCAGGTGGGTCATGCCGATCACGGCATTCAGAGGAGTGCGGATTTCATGGCTCATCACCGAGAGGAACATCTCTTTCGCCTGGCTTAGCTTCAGCGCCTGTTCCTTCGCCTCAATCATTTCCTTTTCTACCTGCTTGCGCCGGGTAATATCCGAGATCAGGTCAATCTGTCTTTCTACCTGTCCCCTGCTGTTTAAAATAGGTGTATTGGAGATGGAGAACCATATCGGCGTTCCGTCTTTTTTCTCGCCCAGTACTTCTATGCTGTAAGACTGGTTGTTCCTGCTTTTATTCCTTGAGGTCCGTATCAGCTCCTGGTCGTAAAAATTGGGCGACAGGATATTTCCCATCTGGTGTCCTCTCAGTTCTTTCAGCGTATACCCGGTCATCCTTTCGAGTGATTTGTTCACCCAGGTGGTAATACCGTCCTTGTCCTGGATGCTTACCCCTGTATCCGTTTTGCTGGCAACCAGGGAAAGCACCTGCAGCTCTTCTTCGGCTTTTTTCTTATCTGTAATGTCAATGATGATCTCCACTTCCGCATCAACATCCCCGTTCTCATCCAATACCACGGTATTGTAAACAGAAAGCCAGATCTCACGCCTGTCCTTGCGGTAGGCCAGCATATCTATAGTAAACGACTGGCGTTTCCGTGTGAGCCGGCGTACCTCTTCAATCAGTTCCATGTCAGTTTTGGGGCCTATGATCAGGTCTCCCAGACGTTTGCCTTTTACATCATCAAGGGTAAAACCCGTAATTTTTTCAAAGGCCGCATTTACCCAGGTCACCTGATTATCCGCATCATTGATTACCACCGCATTGTTTACCTTGCTGGCAACAAATGAAAGTTTCACCAGGTCACTTTCAGCCTTTTTACTTTCCGTGAGCAGCTCCCGGAAACGAACGGCATTCTCCTGGTTCTGCTGATCCTTTTTTCTCAGCGCCAGGTGCAGCATCACATCTTTTGCCAGGTTCATCAGTATCTCCTTCTGTCCCTCATCCAGCTTGCGCGGTACCACATCCATAATACAGAGGCAGCCCAGGGCAAAACCATCTTCATCAATCAGCGGGGCACCGGCATAATAACGTGCATGGGGTTTGGCGGTTACCGCCGCAGCGTTCATAAATCTATCGTCGTTCAGCGCGTCACACACTTCAAAAACGGAGTTTCCGAAAATGGTATATTCACAAAAGGACATCTCCCTGGGGCTTTTCTTTTCATCAATGCCGATAGCAGATTTGAACCATTGCCTTTTTTCGTCAATCAGCGAAATACAGGCCACAGGTGTGCGGAAGATTTGTGCGGCCAGTTTTACCAGGTTATCAAAACTACCTTCTTCAGGAGTGTCCAGGATATGATAAGCGTGCAAGGCACGTAACCTATCCTTCTCTGTTGATGAAAGTAGTCTTGAATGATCTGGCATATTTGGTTTGACCCTTAGTCTTTATTTGTATAACGGGAAACCGGCAACCAGGGAAGTTACCTGTTTCTTTATTTCAGCAAGATGAGCCTCATCGTCAGCGTTTGTCAGCACCTGGTCGATCAGATCAACTATCTGTTCCATTTCTTTTTCTTTTAATCCTCTGCTGGTCACTGCCGCAGTTCCCACACGGATTCCTGAGGTAACAAATGGTGATTTGTCATCAAAAGGCACCATATTTTTGTTGACGGTAATATCAGCTTTTTCCAGCGCATTCTCAGCAGCTTTTCCGGTGATATTTTTATTGCGAAGATCGATCAGCATTAAGTGATTGTCAGTTCCGCCGGAAATGATACCATAACCTTTTGCTACAAAAGCTTTCGCCATTGCCTGTGCATTGGCCTGCACCTGTTTGATATATACCAGGTATTCGTCGCTAAGTGCTTCACCAAATGCAATAGCTTTTGCGGCAATGATATGTTCTAACGGTCCGCCCTGTGTTCCCGGAAAAACTGCCATATCCAGTACAGATGACATCATTCTGGTTTCACCTTTTGGTGTTTTCAAACCAAATGGGTTTTCAAAGTCTTTACCCATCATGATCATTCCTCCACGGGGGCCACGAAGGGTTTTGTGAGTTGTAGTTGTAACGATATGGCAATGCGGAAGCGGATCTGCCAGTAAACCTTTGGCAATAAATCCTGCCGGATGTGAGATATCTGCCAGCACCAATGCGCCAATTTTATCGGCTACGCTGCGGATAAATGCATAATCCCACTCTCTTGAATAGGCTGATGCACCGCAGATAATCAGTTTCGGACGTTCTGCCAGAGCTACTTCTTCCAGTTTGGCATAATCGATCAGTCCGTCTTCCTTTTTTACGCCGTAAAAAAGCGGCTGGTACAATTTACCTGAAAAGTTAACCGGGGAACCATGTGTCAGGTGGCCGCCATGTGCAAGGTCAAATCCAAGGATCTTATCTCCTGCCTGCAGTACGCCAAGCATTACAGCTGCGTTTGCCTGTGCACCTGAATGGGGCTGAACATTTACCCACGCTGCACCAAATAGTTTCTTTGCACGCTCAATAGCAATGTTCTCAATAGTATCCACTACCTCACAGCCGCCATAATAACGTTTGCCTGGTAAGCCTTCTGCATATTTGTTTGTTAACACTGAACCAGCAGCTTCCATAACCTGCCTGCTTACAAAGTTCTCTGAAGCAATCAGCTCAAGTCCATGTTCCTGACGGTCTAATTCCTTGTCAATCAAATCAAAGATTAAAGTATCTCTTTCCATTTATTAAATTATAATTTTTGTAAAAATAATGATTTCCTGCCAAATTCGGCTGCATAATTGTGTCATCGTGCAAACACCTTTGTCATAACTGAATGGAATGACTAATATTTTGCTGTTTTATTAACTAAAATCACGTACTTTGTATATTGTTGTCTACTAATAACTGCATGGAAAATTTTACCTCTCCATTACTACCGAACATAAATTACCCTGCTGATCTCAAGCAGTATAAAGAAGATGATCTGGAGCAGATCAGTCAGGAATTGCGTCAGTATATCATTGATGTAGTTAGCGTAAATGGCGGTCACTTTGCTTCCAGTCTTGGCGTAGTGGAACTTACCGTTGCCTTACATTATGTACTCAATACCCCTTATGATAAGCTGGTTTGGGATGTAGGCCATCAGGCTTATGGGCATAAGATCCTGACCGGCAGAAAATCTGTTTTCCACACCAACCGTGTACTGAACGGTATCAGTGGTTTCCCGAAGATCAGCGAAAGCGAATATGATACCTTCGGTGTAGGCCACTCTTCTACATCTATTTCTGCAGCCCTGGGTATGGCCGTAGCTTCTCATTACAAAGGAGAGAATGACCGTCAGCATGTTGCCGTGATCGGAGATGGATCAATGACAGCAGGCCTGGCATTTGAAGGCCTTAACCATGCGGGAATTGAAAATTCAAACCTGCTGGTGATCCTCAATGACAACTGTATGTCTATTGACCCGAATGTGGGTGCATTAAAAGAATACCTCACGAGTATTACGATCTCTAAATCATACAACCGTTTCCGTGATGATATATCAAGCGTACTGATCAAGCTTTCGGAGCTGGGCCCCAATGCCCATACCTTTGTTAAAAAGATCGAAAAGAGTATCAAAGGCACACTGCTTAAACAAAGCAATTTGTTTGAGGCCCTGAACTTCAGGTATTTTGGCCCTGTGGATGGCCATGATGTAAAAAAACTGGCTGCCATTCTAAAAGATCTGAAGGATATCCCCGGCCCTAAACTGCTGCATTGCATTACCGTAAAGGGAAAAGGTTTTGCACTGGCTGAGAAAGACCAGACCAAATGGCATTCACCGGGCCTGTTTGATAAAATGACCGGTGAGATCAAAAAATCAGTTGCCGATAAACCGCAGCCACCAAAATATCAGGATGTATTTGGCCATACTCTGGTAGAACTTGCCGAGGCCAATAAAAGTATTGTAGGTATTACCCCCGCTATGCCTTCGGGTTCTTCCATGAATATCATGATGAAGGCCATGCCTGACCGTGCTTTTGATGTGGGTATCGCCGAACAACATGCCGTAACTTTCAGCGCCGGACTGGCCACACAGGGACTGGTTCCCTTCTGTAATATCTACTCAAGCTTTATGCAGCGTGCTTATGACCAGGTGATCCACGATGTGGCGATACAAAACCTGAACGTTGTTTTCTGCCTGGACCGTGCAGGTGTTGCAGGAGCAGACGGTGCTACGCACCATGGTGCATATGATCTTGCCTACATGCGCTGCATTCCTAATATGACCGTTGCTGCGCCAATGAATGAGGAAGAGCTCAGGAACCTGATGTATACCGCACAGCTGAAGGACGCAGGTCCCTTTTCGATCCGTTATCCAAGAGGTTCTGGTGTAATGGTAGACTGGAAGCGTCCTTTTAAAGCAATCGAAATTGGTAAGGGCAGGAAAATATGTGATGGGGAAGATGTTGCGATCCTGACCATTGGCCATGTTGGAAATTTCGCCGTAGAAGCCTGTAAGGAGCTGAACAGTGAAGGCATCCACCCTGCACATTATGATATCCGTTTTGTCAAACCATTGGATGAAGCATTGCTGCATGATGTCTTTAAACGTTATAAAAAGATAGTTACCGTAGAAGACGGCTGCCTGCAAGGCGGAATGGGTTCTGCAGTGCTTGAATTTATGGCCGATCATAATTACCAGTCGCAGGTAATCCGTTTGGGCATGCCGGACGAGGTTGTTGAACATGGGGAACAGGCCGAGTTATGGGCTATCTGTGGTTATGATAAGAATTCGATCATAGAGACTGTAAGAAAGATCGCTATCAGCCGTACCACTGAGACCATTGCATCTTAGCAGGCATTCTTTGTTTCATTTGCCGGAATTATCCTGTTTAAAAAAGGTAGAGTATTTTGATGGTTTTATCATTGAACATTCCTTCCTGGTTTTCCCCCCTTGGATTATCCTGTTCTTAAAATACGCTATACTATTTCAATGCCTTCCAGCGCGCCTCAGCGATAGACAGCATTGAAATAGTATAGCGTTATTTTACCCCGGAAATAATCCCCCTCCTTACTCTACTGTTACAGACTTCGCCAGGTTTCGTGGCTGGTCAACATTACAGCCTCTTAACAAAGCAATATGGTAAGCCAGCAACTGCAGAGGGATTGTAGCCAGCAAAGGTAAAAATGCTTCACTTGCATCAGGGATCTCTATACAATAGTCCACCATACCGCGTACTTCCGTATCACCTTCCGTTACGATAGCCAGCACAACACCTTTTCTGGCTTTTACTTCCTGAATATTGCTGATCACCTTTTCATAGGATGAATTCCTGGTTGCAATGACCACAACAGGCATTTCTTCATCGATGAGTGCAATAGGGCCATGTTTCATTTCTGCCGCAGGGTAACCTTCCGCGTGTATATAAGAGATCTCCTTTAACTTTAAAGCGCCTTCCAGGGCTACCGGGAAACCGCTTCCCCTGCCCAGGAAAAGACAATTCCGGGAGTCCTTGAATTTATGGGCAATCTCCAGAATACGTTCATTAGATTCCAGTGCTCTTTCAATCTTTTCAGGGATATGATCCAGTTCGGTAAGCAGCTCAACCAGTTTGGCCTGTGTTAAAGTACCCTTTTGCTGCGCCATGTAAAAAGCCATCAGCGTAAGTACCGTTACCTGCGCTGTAAACGCTTTTGTAGAGGCTACTCCTATTTCCGGTCCCGCATGGGTATATACTCCGGCATGCGTCAGCCTTGGGATAGAAGCCCCGACCACATTACATACGCCGAAGATGGTAGCACCTCTTTCTTTTGCCATCTGGATAGCCGCCATTGTATCGGCAGTTTCGCCAGACTGAGAGATGGCAATCACCACATCCTTCTCTGTGATGATAGGGTTCCTGTAGCGGAATTCTGAAGCATACTCCACTTCCACAGGGATCCTTGCATATTCTTCTATCAGATACTCGCCTACCAGCCCTGCATGCCATGAAGTACCGCAGGCGACAATGATAATGCGGTCTATATTCTTCAGTTTATCGGCATATTCCTTTATTCCACCCAACTGCACCCTGCCTTCATTCGGATAAATACGGCCCCTCAGGCAGTCGCGTATTGACCGCGTCTGTTCAAAGATCTCCTTCAGCATAAAATGCTCATATCCGCCCTTCTCCAGCATTTCAAGTTTCAGCTCCAGTTCCTGGATATATGGGGTTTGTACCACGTTATCCAGTCTTTTGATCACCAGTTCGTCTCTTTTTACCAGCGCAATTTCATTATCATTCAGATAGATCACATTTTTAGTGTACTCAATGATAGGCGTTGCGTCCGAGGCGATAAAATATTCACCGGCACCTACGCCGATCACCAGGGGGCTCCCTTTTCTTGCGGCAATCAGCTGCTCCGGCTGATCTTCATCCATGATCACGATGGCATATGCACCGCTTACCTGGTGCAGTGATAAACGCACAGCTTCCAGCAGGTCTACATTTTCCTTTTTATAGATCTCCTCGATCAGATGAATCAGCACTTCCGTGTCAGTATCACTATTGAATACGTGGCCTCTTGACACCAGTTCCTCCTTTAATACCGCGTAATTTTCGATGATCCCATTATGAATAATGGTCAGGCGGCCATCATTGGACGTATGGGGGTGTGAATTCCTGTCCGATGGAATGCCGTGGGTAGCCCAGCGGGTATGCCCCATACCGATCGTACCGGAAAGGTTCCTGCCTTCACTAAAGTTTTGCAGTTCCTGAACTTTCCCAACTTTTTTATAGATACTTAATCCATTTTCACCTATCAGTGAAATACCGGCACTGTCATATCCGCGGTATTCTAATCTCTTTAAGCCCTTCAGGACAATTGGCCATGCCTCCCTATGGCCTATATAACCTACAATTCCACACATTTTATATTTGAGTTAAGGCGTAAAGCTAGTGAATTTCCAAACTATTTAACGAAGACACACTTCCCTAAATTAATTCTAACAGGGTCATTTTTAATCATTTCACCTGAATACAGCAGCCTTTTGAGATCAAATTTTTACAGGAACTAGAACACACCAGTCAAAATGGCGTCAGCAGGGTAACTTTAAAACGTTTTAGCTGTTTTAGTTAAAAAACCGCTACCATCAATTAAAGATGTAGTAATCCCGGATACTTTAATCTACGATTTCCAGTCTCCAAGCAGGCGCCTCAACACAATCAATTCACCCATATGGTAAGAATTATGGTCTGCAATCAATAATGCTTCCCTAAAAAGGCTCTGCCCGTCACCGTAGTCAAACGGCTGGTACAGGTCTTTCTCTTCGTCCTTCAGCAGGTCAAAAAACCTTTCCCTGTCTTTACGGAGACTTTCAAGGGTTGCCTCCCACTTGTCCTTTCCAATCTCCTCACCGGCCGCGGGCCAGTATTCATCAGGCCATTTTGGCGACTGATGGTCTGCATTCAGACAAAACTCCACGATATCCCACTGCGTAATCCTCATATGTTCAGTCAGCTGCCAGATGCTGTACGGCAAACCATCAGGCACAACGGTGATGAGATCCATAGAAACGCCGGCAACCGACTTTTCAAATGAAGCATGTGCGCCTCCCCCTTCAATCAGGGCAATTAACTCTTTAACTATAAATTTTCTGTTATCGTTACTCATAAAATTCATTGTTTAATTTCAACCTGTTTATCATTTCTAACGTCTTCCGTAGGTCCTTACCAGTGCCTTCAGCATTTTTTCAACTGCCTTTCCCGGCTGTTCTTTCATGCGCCACCTCCAGTTCCCGTTCGCAGAGGCGGGTTTGTTCATTCTCGATTTTCCGTCAAGCCCCAGGATATCCTGCATAGGCAGGATAACTACCTTCGCTACCGAAGCATAAGCAAGCCGGGCAAGTACCGTATGTACGTTTTTACTGTCCACGCTGGTGCCAGTATATTTGTCAAGGTTTTTCCTTACGATCTTTCCGGCCTCCATTTCATACCAGCCTCTGGTCGTATTGTTATCATGCGTCCCGGTATAGACAATAAAATCATCCGACTTAAAATTGTGGGGTATATGATCCGTCAGGCCCATATCTTCCCCAAAAGCAAACTGCAATACCTTCATTCCCGGCAGCTCAAATTCATCGCGAAGCTCATACACACCCTCATTGATCTCCCCGAGATCTTCAGCCACAAAAGGCATATCCGGGAATTCTCTCTTCAGGACGGTAAAAAAATCAGCCCGCGGACCGGGTTTCCAGATTCCGTTAACCGCAGTACTTTCTCCCGCAGGCACTTCCCAGTAGTCAGAAAATGCGCGGAAATGGTCCAGCCGCAGCAAATCGTACAGCTCCATGTTCTTGCGGATCCTGCGCAGCCACCACTGATAACCATCGGCTTTCATCTTTTCCCAATTGAACACCGGCATTCCCCAAAGCTGGCCGTCGGCATTAAAGTAATCCGGAGGCACACCTGCAATCCCCGTCATCTTACCCTCTGTATCCAGGCCAAACAGCTCCCGGTTTGACCATACATCTGCAGAATCATAGCCCACATAAAAAGGAAGATCCCCATACAGCTTTACACCGTTGTCTTTCGCATAAGCTTTAACATCAGCCCACTGCTCAGAAAATATAAATTGCTTCCATTTTACAAATTCCAGTTCCTGCTGGTAATCGGCCGCAAACTGGCGCAGCTTTACCGGATCACGGTCGCGATAAGCCGGGTACCAGTCTATCCATGGTGCACCACCCTGGTGCTCTTTCAATACCGAGTAAAGTGCAAAATCATCCAGCCATCCCTTTTCCCGCTCACAGAACTCAGTATACCCTGTATCTGTAGACTGGCTTGTATCCACACCGAATACAAACGCTTTCAGCAGCATCCTGTCCTTCAGCTCAGCTATTTTTTCAAAATCAACCTCATCTTTTACGGCAGACCTGAACTTATTCATATAACGTTCTTCCAGGAAACCGATCAAATACAACTGTTCTATACTGATCAGCATCGTATTTCCGGCCATTGCCGAAACAGAGCTGTAAGGAGAAAAACCCTGATCAGCCCCTATCGGATTCAGCGGCAGCAACTGCCAGTATTTCTGTTCTGATTTTACCAGGAAGTCGATAAATCTCCAGGCTTCAATACCCATATCCCCTACACCAAAGGCTGAGGGCAATGAGGTTATATGCAGGAGCACACCGGCACCGCGGGAGTTTTCAATCTGCTCGAGCGAAATCAGCCCCAAAGGAAAGTCATCAAATAATTCAGCTACAGAAAGCACAGGGCCATTGGATATCCCTGCATCGTCATTCATCAGGTTATTCCAGCGAAAAGATGACCTTACGGGAAGTTTGATATGGGTATTCCCCCAGTCCAGTTTTTCAAGGTCAGGCATCTCTTCATGCAGCTGCGCAACGAAAAGCGGCACTGCAACTACCAGCCACTTATTTTCTTCCTGCCTGGCAAAAGCCAGCAAATTACCTGCAAATTCGCCCTTTACTTCAAGCGCTATATAATCACCTGAGGCCAGCAGCCCTGCATAGGGCTTCAGTTTTTGCAACAGTATATGTAAAAGGTAAAGCTTAATTTTTCCGTTAAAGCGTTCTTCCCACAGCTTTTTCAGCGAGCTGTTTTCATCCCTGATCTCTTCCAGCCATTTGCTGCGCTGTGCATAATCCACAGGCCTCCTGTTGTCAGGGTCTACCAGGCTCAGGTCCCAGAGTTCAGTGCCCTGATAGGTATCAGGCACACCCGGACAGGTAAATTTCAGCAGCAACTGACTGAGGGAATTCAATATTCCAAAATCGGAGATCTTATGGTGAAAATGGGCAAAGCTCTTCCAGAAGGATGACGACTGGCTCAGTATCTCCTTCACAAAGTTATTTACCAGCTGTTCATAATCAGCGTCAGGTTCCGTCCAGTTGGAATTTACCTTCCCTTCCCGCAGCGCCTTTTCAAGGTATGCCTGCAGGCGCTCCGTATAGTTATCATCAGGCATTCCGGGCATGGGGTAACTTCCGGCGATGGTCTGGTAAATAAAATATTCATCATTCGGGTCCAGCCCGGAAGTAAATTCTTTATTGAGCTTTTTCCAGTCCTTCACCTTACTGATCCACTCATCGGGCAGGTCTGTCAGCACATTGAGCCTTGCACGCACGTCTTCCCCCCGTTTGGTATCATGGGTGGATGTACCATTCATCGATGCCGGAAGTAACAGCTCCCTGTCCCGCATCAGCACATGAAAATCTTCTTTTTGTATACCAAATGCCGAAGGTGCATCTCCCACTTCATTGTGCCCCACAAAACGGTTATAGGTGTACATCAATGTATCTTCCACACCCTTTGCCATCAGCGGGCCGCTGAACTGCATACAGCGCAGGTAAAACTGTGCCGCCCTGGAATTGTATTCCGTATCTCCTTCCAGCGGTTTTTCCAGCAATATCCTTCTCAGCAAGGCAACAGCATCCTGCAGCGTTTTCACCACATTGACCTCCTTAAAGAGATTTTCCATTTCCTCCGCATACAGGTACGACAGGGGCAATTCACTGTCATAAAAGCGGTACACAGGACAGCAGATCAGCAGCTGCCCGATTGCATCTTTCAGCGTACCGGGTTTCAAAGTATTCAGTTCTTCTGGTGTAGCCAGCTGCAGTTCAATAAACAGCTGGTACAAATTGTCCAGCTCCCCGGCCATATGATCACCCAGTATCCCCGCCTTCTTCTGCCGGATGAGCCTCATGATGCTTTTATTTTCGCCGGTAAGCGATTCATAGAATTTAGTAAATTTCTTTTTTGCATCCTTTGCAGTGAACAGGTTATTTACCTGTGCCAGGAAATCATAACCCGTTGTGCCCTGAACAGGCCACCTTCCGGGAAACCATTCGCCTTCTTCAAGGATCTTTTCCACAACGATATAGGTATTTTCTCCTGCAAGGGCCCGCAAACGCTCAACATACCCTTCAGGATCGTACAGCCCATCAATATGGTCTACCCGCAACCCCTGAAAAATACCTTCGTCCAGCAGCGTTTTAATCAGCTGATGATAGGCCTCAAAGGTTTCTTCATGCTGCATATTCAGACAGATGAGGCTGTTCACCGTAAAAAACCTGCGGTAATTGATCTGTTCATCTGTTTCCTTCCATGAACAAAGCCGGTAGTACTGTGCATTGACAGCATCCTGCAAAGGCATAGCGGCATCTTTTACTTTGTCGTTTACCGGCCACTCCGTTTCAAAATACTGCAGTTTAATGCCGTCATCACGTTTTACCAGTTTCAGCTCTCCCGCATCAATGGCTTCTTCAAGTGAACTGCCCAGGAAGGGCACCATCAGCGGCAGGTCTTTATCGCCCGCCCAGTTGACATCAAAAAAACCGGCATAGGCCGATGCCTGACCATTTTTCAGCACATCCATCAACCATGGATTATGGGGATCAAAGGCCATGTGGTTCGGCACAATATCCTGTACCCATTTCATTTCCAGTTCCTGCAATTTTCCGGAAATTTGTTTCAATTCTTCCAGTGTTCCTATTTCAGGATTGATACGCCCGGGGTTTACGGTATCATAACCATGCATACTGCCCGGAACGGCCTCCAGAACAGGCGAAGCATAGATCGTAGTGATCCCAATATTTTTTAAATAAGGAATGATCTGATCAAAGTCCTTAAATGTAAATCCCTTATGGAACTGAATGCGGTAGGTAGAAATCGGGTTAAGCATATTTGTTCGTATAAATTAGAATAGATTGAGGCTGGATCTCCAGGCTTTGAAGTGCATCGATAGATGCAGGAGCGGCACGGGGGCCTTTCCATTTCGGATCGGCAGAATCCAGGATCTTTCTCCAGTAAGGTTTATCGTCAGGAATAGTAATATCCTGCGTTTTTTTGGAGAAGTTCATCAGGCATAATACCTGCACGCCGTCTTCCCATCTCCTCAGCACCAGGCAGTTTGTAACTGCATCGGCAGAGACGGTCAACTGATTGCGGTCTGTATTGTTGAGCGGGGCATATTGTTTTCTCAGGCCGATCATTGTTTTGTAAAAGGACAGCAGTTGCTGATGCCCTTCTTCCTCCGGCAGGTCCCATTGTAATTTGGAGCGGTTAAAGGTATCTTCAGCTTGCGGATCAGGTGCTTCCCCCTCGGCATGAAAGGCTGCAAACTCTGCCTTCCGTCCTTCGCGCACCGCGGTTACCAGTTCGGGATCACCATGGCTGGTAAAAAAAAGAAAAGGATGTGTCTCTCCCCATTCCTCGCCCATAAACAACATTGGCAAAAAGGGGCTGCACAGGACCGCGCCAGCCATCAGCTTCTGCATTTCGTAACTCAGCAATTCGCTGCTGCGCTCCCCCAGCATACGGTTTCCTACCTGGTCATGGTTCTGTGAGAATACCACAAACTGAGACCCCGCATTGCCCTCGGCTTTACCGCCAAAGGTTTTCAGCCGGTGCGGGGAATAGATCCCGTCATAGATATAGGCATCACGGTAGGCCTTTTCAAGATGTTTGATCCCTGTAAAGTCACTGTAATATCCGGTAGCCGGTTCACCAGCCGTTACGCGCAGTGCATGATGGAATTCATCAATCCATTGCGCATCCATTCCATAGCCGTGCTGCGCCAGTGGATTGATGTACTTATTATCATTCAGATCGCATTCAGCAATCAGGTAATGTTTTCGGCGGGTAGCCTCCATCAGCAGATCCACCTCCTGACTGATCTCCTGCAGTACATGTTTTACCCCAAGATCTTTGATCGCGTGCACCGCATCCAGCCGCAGGCCGTCCAGGTGAAAATCCCTGAACCACATCAGTACATTTTCAATAAAGTAACTGCGCACACCGTCAGACCAGGCATCATCAAAATTAATAGCACTTCCCCATGGGGTATGGTATTTTTCGGTGAAATACGGGCCCGCCTGGCCAAAGTAGTTCCCCTCCGGTCCCATATGGTTATAGACCACATCCAGCACCACTGCCAGCCCTTTCTCGTGGCATGCGTTGACCAGTTTCTGCAAACCGGCTGCACCGCCATAAGAGTTCTGGACAGCAAAAGGGAAAACACCATCGTAACCCCAGTTGCGGCCGCCGGGAAACTGGGCAACAGGCATCAGCTCAATGGCTGTAATCCCCAGATCAAGCAGGTAGTCAAGTTTACCAATGATACCCTCAAAGGTACCTTCCGGACTGAACGTACCCGTATGCAGCTCATAAAGCAGGTAACTGCCCAGTGCCGGGTTTTTCCAGTCCTGGTCTGTCCATACAAATGCATTCAGGTCCACTGCCTCCGAAACACCATGCACACCTTCAGGCTGCCTCAGGCTTGCCGGGTCAGGTATCAGTGTTTCGCCGTTGAGCAGGAAATTATAGGTACTACCGGGCTGGAGCTCATCGCTCTGCAGTTCCCAGTAGCCCAAATCTTTTTTTTCAAGCGGAAGCAGTTTTTGTGCTGTTTTGATAGCAACGTGCTCCGCCTCCGGTGCCCAAAATCTTATTTCCGCGTGTTTGGCATCGTTAAAGTTTACGCCTATTTCTCTTTTTACCCGGTTGAACATTTTCATTAGTGTTCCTTATATGTTTTAATAAAACAATAGATCTTCCCTCCACCCTTATCGTGTCACTTGTAAAGTGCCTGGTTGGAGATTCATTGATGTCTTGTATGGCGGTATCCAGTACTTTCAGCCATTCTTTACCATAACGTTCATTTGGCAGGTTATAATCTAAATAATCATCATGGGCATTAAACATCAGGTAAAAACTGTCATCTGTAATTTTCTCCCCTCTCTGATCGGTACTCCTCAGGTCATCTCCGTTCAAATATATAGCGAGGGATTTGGCATAGTCCTCATTCCAGTTATGTTCTTCCATTTCCACACCCTCAGGCAGGAACCAGGCCACATCTTCCAGGCCTATCCCTTTTATGGGCACGCCCTGGAACCATCTTCTTCTGCAGAAAACAGGATGCCGCTTTCGCAAATGGATCAGCTGTTGTGTAAAGTTGAAAAGCTCCCTGTCTGCATTGATCCAATCCAGCCAGGAGATCTCGTTGTCCTGGCAGTAGGCATTATTGTTGCCCCTTTGCGTGCGTCCAAACTCATCGCCCGCCACCATCATCGGCACTCCCTGTGACAGGAACAGGGTGGTCAGCAAATTGCGCTTCTGCCTGGAGCGGATCACATTGATCTCCGCGTTGTCGGTTTCGCCCTCCACTCCGTAGTTATAAGAACCATTATGCTGTTCGCCATCTTTGTTATCTTCGCCATTTGCTTCATTATGTTTTTCGTTATACGTCACCAGGTCATGCAGTGTAAAGCCATCATGTGCCGTGATAAAGTTGACGCTTGCCGTGGGGCTTCTCAGGTCATCCTGGTACAGATCTGGGCTTCCTGTAAACCGCTGCGCAAATTCACCCAGCATACTGTGGGCACCCCTCCAGTAATCACGGATACAATCCCGGTACTTACCGTTCCATTCTGCCCATTCCGGCGGAAAGTTTCCCACCTGGTATCCGCCCTCCCCTACATCCCAGGGCTCGGCAATCAGTTTAACCTGCGAGATCAGCGGGTCCTGGTGTATAATATCAAAAAAAGCACTCAGCTTGTTTACACTGTGCAGCTCACGGGCAAGTGCGGGGGCCAGGTCAAAACGGAACCCATCCACATGCATATCCGTGATCCAGTACCTTAGGCTATCCATAAACAGCCGCAATACATTTGGCAGGTTGGCATTGAGCGTATTTCCGGTACCGGTATAGTCCATATAATAACGCTTGTCGCCGGTAAGTCTGTAATAAGATGCGTTATCTATGCCTTTAAAAGAGAGTGTCGGCCCCATATGGTTTCCCTCAGCAGTATGGTTATACACCACATCAAGGATCACCTCTATGCCGGCTACATGCATGGCTTTCACCATATCTTTAAATTCCTTTACCTGCCCTCCGCGTTCGGTACTGGCAGCATAACGGACATCGGGAGCAAAAAATCCTATAGTATTGTATCCCCAGTAATTGCTCAGTCCCTTCTCCACCAGGTGGCGGTCGTTCACAAACTGATGTACCGGCATGAGCTCTATGGCAGTAACTCCAAGTTCCTTCAGGTAATTCAAAGTTACCGGATGGGCAAGCGCAGCATAAGTACCCCTGATCTCTTCAGGAATATCCGGGTGCTGCATGGTAAAACCTTTTACGTGTGCTTCATAAATAATAGATTCATGATAGGCTATATCAAGCGGAACATCCCCTTTCCAGTCGTAGGTTTCATCAATGACCACCGCTTTGGGAATAAATGGTGCACTGTCCAGTTCGCTGAAGCTCAGGTCCTGAATTTCTGAACCCATCACATAGGAAAAAAGCGCATCATGCCAGCCAATTACGCCGGCGATAGCCTTAGCATAGGGATCGATTAATAATTTATTGGCATTGTACCTGTGCCCGTTCTCCGGATCAAAAGGTCCGTGGACGCGGTAGCCGTACAACTGCCCCGGCAGGATGTCAGGAAGATATCCATGCCATATATGATGGGTACGCTCAGCGAGTTTGATTTTGTGGGTTTCTTTGGTATCATCCTCGTTTTTAAAAAAACAAAGTTCAACTGCGGTGGCATTATCGGCATAAATCGCGAAATTAACGCCACTACCATCCCATGTAGCACCTAGCGGGTAAGGACGGCCGGGATATACTGTGATCTTCTCCATTACCTTTATCAATGAATTTAAACAAAAAATGTTTTAATATTTTGAATCTATTGTCCGAATACCAGATTTTTTCTACGCCTTGCCAAAATCCCGCTATACACTTGTTATCTAAGCAAATCACACCGTTTTTTTGCATAAAAAGGCCGCGTCATAACAATGACACGGCCTCTTCTTTTTCATAGGTACATATGGTAGATGTTCAAACAACAGCGACCCCTAAAAATTGTTTTATTTTATTTTCCAAAAGCTTTTTTCAGTTGTTCCGCAGCATAAGCCTGAGCATCCTTAGCTTCAGGTACTACAGCCGCCATTCCGAAAAACTCATGGGTTACCCCATCGTAATTCTTACTGTCAACCGTTACACCTGCTGCCTTTAACTTATCGGCCAGCTGCATCCCGTCAGCATTTAGCGGGTCAATCTCCGCCGTGATGATGGTTGTAGGAGGCAATCCTTTTAAATTGGCATTCACCAGTGAGATTCTCGGATCTTTAGCCTCGGCCATGGCGTTCACATATTTTTCGGTAAACCATGCCATCATCGGTTTATTCAGCGGGTGGGCTTTTGCATAAGCGATATAGGATTTAGTGTTCATATCAGCCTGCGCAATCGGGTAAACCAGTACCTCATGTAATGGGATCATGATCTTTTTGTCTCTGGCCATGATGCTCACATTCGCTGCGAGGTTACCGCCCGCACTTTCGCCTACTACAGCGATTTTCTTAGGGTCTCCATTGATAGCAGCTGCGTTTTTAAGCGTCCATTCATAAGCTGCAAAGGAATCGTTATGTGCCGTAGGGAATTTGTTTTCAGGCGCAAGACGGTAAGCAACCGAAACAACGATTGCACCGGTCTGTTCAGCCAGTCCCTGTGCTGATGCATTGTAAACATCTATATTTGCAATCACAAATCCGCCACCATGGTAATATACAATGACAGGAAAAGGACCTTTCCCGGCTTTGGGAGTATAAATTCTCAAGTGGATATTTCCGCCCTTAACCGGAATCTCTTTTCCAACAGTATCTACTGCCGGTGCCGGCAAGGCAATGTTGTTTTCTTTGATCAGGTCCATTACTGCATCTGTCGGGGTATGGTTCTTCCTTGCATCTACTGCACTTAGGCTTTCTGTTGGCTTATCGCCATAACTTACCAGTTTCTCTATGACAGCCTGCATCTCAGGATGAATGGTGGGTCCCCATTCCGGTGCAGGCCCTGCAGGTTTCAGTCCGGCAGGCTTGCCGCTCATCGTATTCGTTTCTGTGGTAGTTGTACTGTCAGTAGTAGTAGTAGTGCTTGTGGAGCTTTGGTTACCACAGGAAGCCAGGAATAAGGCTCCTCCAAGAACCGCTAATTTCGACGTATTTAAAATGTTTTTCATAGGTATATGTTATTATAGATATACCCCCCAACAATACATTAGAAGATTAGTTTAGCCACACCCCTTACAGGAATGCTTATCAAAAAACACAAGATTGTGTTTATTACACCAAAATTGTTTAAAGAGTCAAAACACTGCAGGCGAAATGGTGTTAATGCACTATCTCAATACCTAATACAATCTTCCATGAAAGACAAGAAAAACAGCAAAAGCCAGGAAAACGCAAAACTTATCCAGTTATCTCCCGATAAAGAGAATGGCGGAGGCGAATTCCTGACCACTAACCAGGGGCTAAAAATTAATGATAACCAGAATTCACTGAAAGCAGGTGAGCGCGGGGCAACTTTACTGGAAGACTTCATCCTGCGTGAAAAGATCACTCATTTTGACCATGAGCGGATTCCGGAAAGGATCGTACATGCGCGTGGTTCAGGAGCACACGGTGTATTCGAATTATATGAGGCGCTGCCGGAGCTCACCAAGGCGGGCTTCCTGAATGACACCAGTATTAAAACCCCGGTTTTCGTCAGGTTCTCCACCGTTGCAGGCTCAAGGGGATCAACAGACCTGGCCCGTGATGTGCGCGGTTTTGCGGTAAAGTTTTACACCCAGGAAGGCAATTTTGACCTGGTAGGTAACAACATGCCTGTCTTCTTTATCCAGGATGCGATAAAGTTCCCTGATCTGATCCATGCTGTCAAACCTGAACCACACAATGAGATCCCACAGGCGGCTTCCGCGCATGACACCTTCTGGGACTTTATTTCACTGATGCCCGAATCTACACATATGATCATGTGGCTGATGTCTGACAGGGCTATCCCCCGCAGTTACCGCATGATGGAGGGCTTCGGCGTGCACACCTTCCGGCTGATCAATGCCGAAGGAAAATCCAGCTTTGTGAAATTTCACTGGAAGCCACTGCTCGGAGTACACTCTGTTGCATGGGACGAAGCCAAAAAGATCTCGGGTAACGACCCTGACTTCCACAGAAGGGACCTCTGGGATGCCATCGATGCCGGCGCACTTCCTGAATGGGAATTTGGCGTGCAGATCGTTTCAGAAGAAGATGAACATAAATTTGATTTTGACATCCTCGATCCTACTAAACTGATCCCCGAAGAACTGGTACCCGTACGCAAAATAGGTAAGATGACACTGAACAGGAACCCTGATAATTTCTTTGCTGAAACAGAACAGGTAGCTTTTCACGTAGGGCATATTGTACCCGGTATTGATTTTACCAATGATCCTTTGCTTCAGGGACGCCTTTTCTCCTATACAGATACCCAACTCCTGCGTTTAGGGGGGCCTAATTTTCACGAGATCCCCATCAACAGGCCGGTTTCGGGAGTACATAATAACCAGCGCGACGGACATATGCGTCAAACTATCAATACCAGCCGCACCAGCTATGAGCCAAACAGCATCTCTGCCAACTATCCTAAACAGGCAACCATCGCCGAAGGCGGGTTCAGCTCCCATCAGGAAAGAATTGACGCAAGGAAGATCAGGGACCGCAGTGAAAGCTTCTTTGATCACTTCAGCCAGGCTACCCTGTTTTACAACAGCCAGTCGGAACCGGAAAAAAACCACCTGATAGATGCACTGCGATTTGAGCTGGGAAAGGTAGACCGTGAAGACATCCGCAAACGGATGGTCGGCATCCTCACCCTGGTAGATAGCGGACTGGCAAAAAAAGTTGCCGATGGTCTGGGGCTCGAAGTTCCTAAAGGACCAGAGCTTCCCATTAACCATGGAGTTCCTGCCGATGCCGATCCGAAAAAATATGAATCTAAGATCGTCAAATCATCACTTAAGGCATCAGCTGCATTAAGCATGGCCAATACGCCTAAGGATTCTATAAAAAGCAGGATCATTGCTGTACTTGCCACAGATGGGGTAAACAGCAAACAGCTCAATGCATTAAAAAAAGAATTACAGGCCGCTGGCGCGATGGCCAAAATCGTTGCTACGCATAACGGACATATTAAAGATGATAAAGGGCTTGCTATAAAAGTTGACTTTACCTTTTTAACCTCTGCATCCGTGTTATTTGATGCTGTATATGTACCGGGTGGTGCAGCAAGTGCAAAAGCAATTTTAGCAGAGGCCGATGCACTGCATTTCGTAACTGAAGCCTTTAAACACTGCAAAGCCATTGGCGCCAGTGCCGAAGGCGTTACCGTAGTGGAAGCATCACTGATCCCATCAGGTAAAAAAGGTGCAACGCCTCCGGGGGTCATCCTTGACGGGCAGCCTGCCGACTTTGTTGCTGCCGTTGCACAACACCGTTTCTGGGAAAGAGAGAAAAAACCAGACGTACCTGCTTAATATTTAATTACCCTGAACCCCTCATACGAGTTGTATGAGGGGTTCATTATCAAGTTACCCTTATATTATATGGAAATCCAACCTACACTCATTAATGCTGCAAGAACAGGAGATACTGCCTATCTTGAATCTCTTCTTACCGACGGGGTAAACGTAAATATAAACGACGAAAAAGGTTATACCCCACTCATCATTGCATGTTACAATAACCAGCTGGAGGCTGCCAGGATGCTGATCGCTGCCGGGGCTAATGTGGATGCCGCAGACATTGGAGGCAATACTGCGCTGATGGGCGTTTGCTTTAAAGGTTATCCCGAGATTGCCCGGCTGCTGATAGAAAACGGCGCCAACCTCAACCTTCAGCATGGCAATGGCGGAACCGCACTGATGTTTGCCACAATGTTTGGCAGAAATGAGCTGGTCAGGCTCATGCTCGACTATGGAGCTAATCGTGATATTACCGAATTCAGGGGACTAACGGCTCTTGACCTGGCCATACAGCAGGGAAATAAAGAAGCCATAGAATTGCTTGATCAGCAAACATAAATTGCCCGCAAAGTGTTAAGCCTATACATCAACCTATAGAAAACCATGGCACAATTAGAAGTTCAACCCAAAAAATATAAAGGCTGGTTTAGCTGGCTGATTGCGATCGCAGCACTTGGCCTCACCTTGTTTTATTTTCTTAGTGACAAAATCATTTATTAATTTTCCATGGAACGCAAAGAAAATGAGCATGAACTAAAGCTCCTGAAAGAGCTCAGCACGAGCGACTTTGAAATCAAAGACGGACAGCCTGACATTATCCACTGGAAGGTGCTCAACGCTGCGGGACAGGACCTGGGCGTGGTGACCGAACTGCTTTTTGATGAAGAAGAACAGAAAGTACGGTACCTCATCCTGAACCTCAAAGGCAATATCTGGAACATGGCAGAACGAGAAGTGCTCATTCCAATCGGGGCAGCAGAGCTTGACGCAATCCATGATCAGGTAATCCTTCCCAATATTACAGCACAACAGCTCCTGGTCCTTCCGGACTATACCAAAGGAAAGATGACCATGTCTGCAGATTCAACACTCTACGGGCACAAAGACTTTGATGAGTCTAACCTCTATGCAAGAAGGCAGGCCGGAAGTTATGGAGACCATATCCCTTTCCAGGTGATCACCAAAATATACCAGGAAGAAAACGAAGCGGAAAATGCATTTGTCATGCTGCTTGAAAACGGGTTCTCAGAAGCAGACCTCAAAGTGACCCCGTATAACCCGCTAAACAGCGTCACAGACCTTGCCGGGAATACCAATACAGAGTTTATTGGAGACGGATCGAGAGACGAATATATCTTAAGCATTGCTGCCCATACAGCAGAACAGGCTGCTACTGCACATCAGCTGCTCGACCCTGAGGTATAACATTCTTGTACAGGATATTAATAAATGTTAAATAAATCCGGTGATCAGGATGTGGCAAGGTGTTTGTCTTACACTATACATCAAACTACCAAATGATAAACTTCATGTCGAATCAACTGAATAATAATATGATAAAAAACTCGGACATCAGCGCGCTGGCGGCTAATTTCCGGGAATATATTGCCCGCAATAAAACTGAAGAAGAAAGAGATCAGTTGATTGAGGACCTGACGTCAAGAAACCAGGATCTCAGCCAATTCGCCTATATCACTTCACACAACCTGCGTGCACCCTTGTCAAACCTTATTGGCCTGATAGATATTCTTAATTATGATCTTCTGGACGAATACAATAAAAAAATTGTAGATATGTTCAGGGATTCGGCAGATAAATTAAATGAGACGATCTACGATCTCACACAGATGCTGAGCCTGAAATCCAACAAAGATATTAAGATAGAAAATATCAGTGTTTCACGTATTTTCAAAAAAGTATGTAATTCGTTCACCAAACAAATACACACAACGGGGATTTACATACACACCGACTTTCAGTGTGAAATGATCCCCTTTAACAAGAGTTACCTGGAGAGTATTTTAATGAATTTAATGTCTAATTCTGTAAAATACTGTTCAGAAAACCGTCCATTGAGGATAGAAACCGCCACCAGGCTTGATGAAGCAGGAAATATCATCCTTACCTTCAAAGACAATGGGATGGGCATAGACCTGCTCAAACATAAAGACCGCATCTTCGGATTAAATGAACGTTTTCATAACCACGTGAATGGCAGCGGTGTAGGATTATTTATCACCAAAACCCAGATCACTTCACTGGGAGGGGAAATTGCAGTGGAGAGCGAGGTTGATAAAGGCTCAACATTCACGATCACTATAAAAAACACTCAGGTTGTGTAACATTAACATGTGTCAATACTAAAGCGGTTTAACGCATTCTGATTCATAGTTTTGGATATCATTAATTCACATCCATACCTATGAAAAAAAATCTACTTATTCTCGCTGCCATACTGGCAGTATTTACCTTGTCTAACCTCAAAGCGAGTGCTCAGGCTTTGCCCATTAATTCAGAAAACGTTCCCCTGAGTATTATCCTGAAGGATGCAGTTACCATCACACTGGAAGCCTCCCCTGCGGTGTCTTTTGAATACAACATCCCTTCAGACTATATTGGTTCCCGTCTGCAGAATAAACCAACGCACTTTACGGTCTTCAGTAACAGGACCTATACCTTAAGCGTGAAGGCTGACGCAGCTTTCCAGGTGCCAACTGCTGGTCCCTCAATACCACTCAGCGCAGTGAATGTAGCTGTGAAAAGCTCTCTGCCTGCTACAGGAGTTACACCTGTTACCGTTCCGCTAAGTACAGACGGCGGTGACCTGCTTACTCCTGCACCAGCTACCCTGGGTACGGTTTACAATATTGATTATACTATCCCATCGTCATTACCCCTCCTTGGAGTTACTGCGGGAACATACACTACAAATGTGATTTACACAGTAACCCAATTGTAGTGCTTAAATGAAACTATTATCTATTGTTCTATTCATCATCAGCCTTGCCTTCATACTGCCATCAGCGGTGAAAGGGCAAGGCTTTTCAATATCACCTTCCAGGGTATTCTTTACCGGCAATCCGGGAGAAACCGTCACGCATGACCTGACTTTTGCCAACACCTCCTCCAAAAGGTTATCCTTTGTTACTAAAATGCAGGACTGGGAAAGAGACAGCCTTGGCAACAAGGTATATTATGAAAGCAATACACGTCCGGGTTCCAATGCCAAATGGCTTTCCATCCCTGGTAATGAGATCTCCATAGAGCCCGGGGAAACAAAGCAGGTGGTTCTCACAATGGTAATTCCCCCGGATGCAGGCAAATTAAGCCACAGCATGATCTTCTTCACCCAGAGACAGGAACAGCAGCCTGTCAAAGCCGCAAAAGCATCCATTGGCATCAATATCATTATGGAAGTCGGCATCCAGGTTTATTATACCCCAAAAGGGCTAAACGCCGGAGATTTGGAATTTAAGGCTTTTGAAGACCGTGGTATTGTTGAAACTGCGGGAATTAAAAACCGCAGGGTGGCCATCAAGATCCATAACAACGGCGAGCTGAACAAGGACGCCTGGGTACGCCTCGAACTCACAAATAAAGAAACGGGAGAAGAGGTCAAGATTGAACCGGCAACAATTGCCATGCTGCCCAATGCCACGCAGTGGATCAGCATCAATCTGCCCGCCAAATTAAAAGGGAAATATCTCGCCATAGCCATGCTGGATGCCGGATCGTTTTACGATTTAAAAGTTGCCGAAAAAGAACTTATATACCGCCCTTAGTGCAGCCCTCTGCATCATTGCAGGTATCAGTGCGCAGGCACAGCAAACAGTTACCCTGCCTGCTGCAAATATTGTTGCACAAAGTCCGTACTCAACTGCAGTTACGAATGGTACTACAGGCCTCCTGCTACTGGGCGGGTCCATCTATGTTGCCAACGCCACAGGTGGTTATCCTGCAACGCCTGTAAGCGCCCTCCCAACCCTTCCATTAACTATACTTACCGTACAGGCAATTTCAGTGGGGCCGCTAAACCTGCTGAACACCACTTACGAGGTCACTCCCGATGCCACACGAAAGAGGATATTTGCGGCAGGGGTATCCGGAGGTGGCACGATATCTTCTACTTATAAGATCATCACCACCGCTGCTACCTGGCAGGCAGGAACGTATGAAGCACCGCTGCTTTACACAGCCGACGGACTGGGAAACTCAGTTACGCCTCCCTCACAGGTGATGACCCTTATCGTCCCTGCTTTTTTATCCACTACCAGCATCACCATCCCAAACACCACCATCAACGTCAATAACCTCTCGTTTTTCACCAATGGCATCAGCATCAGTTCACAGGTTGGCTACCACACCACTGTTCCTACATCGTTAAAGGTTAAAACAGCCGCAGCAACCTTTACCTACACCTCAGTTCCGGCTGGCATGTCAGATCCTGCCACCTCTGTAAGCAAAATGACGGTAGCTTTAACCGGCACCGTAACCGGTCCAACTTCCGCCCTTGCAAGCAGTGATGTTACCCTCAGCCCTGCTGCAGGCATCCTTGTTACCTCCTATTCTGCAAACAATAACCTGCCTGTTCCAACCTTCAGCATATCGGCTGCAGACCTGAGAAGTTCATTCCTGAAGGCCGGTAATTATGATGCAGCGCTCACCTATACCATAGCGCCTACTTCAGGGGTAACGCCAGCAAGCATCACAAAGACCAGTACGATGAGGGTAGCAGTTTCCAGTCTCGCAGCCTTCACCGTGCCAACTACAGCCGTGAACCTCAATTTCAACACTGCGGCAGACTATAAGCTGGGTGTAAGCAAAAATGTAACCGGGCAACTGAGCGTAAGCAGCACACTCCCTTATAATATTACGGTAAAAGCCAATACTGCTGCTTTTACAAACGGATCAAATACCATTCCGCTGAATATGCTCAGCATTTCAGGAGTAAATGCAGGTGACAACATTATCCCTGTAACGCTTTCAACCAACGCGCAGAACCTGGTCAGCGGGGCAAATCCTGTGATTGGCCGTTCCTATGACCTGAAATATACCATTCCCTCAAGTACAGCCCTGATGAATAAAGCTGCCGGCACGTATGCTACTACCATTGTTTTCAGTTATGTGGCGCCCTGAAAGGGGAAGCCTTTAGAAATGGCTCACCGTAACTTTACGGCGTTCATCCTGATATAAAAAGGTCAACATCTGCACCTGCCTGCCTTCCAGCAAGACTTCCTCTTTTCCGTTCTGAATAGAAAAAGGCATTCCCTCAGTTTCTATATATACCACGTACTTATTCCTGGGAAGGTAAAAACAGAAAGCTCCTTCATCATCTGTCAGGGTGTGGTAGATCCGTCCGTTACCATCCACAGCGTTCACCCGTATTCCGGCCAGCAGGGGCTTTCCGTTCAGGTATTTGCTGGCCAGCAATTTTAAACAGCCATTCAGCGCCTGCGTTTTTACCAGCGGAATATCCAGTTTCTTACTCTTGTCCAGGAAAACCAGCGTAGGCTCCCTGAGGCTCCAGCCTTTGGTATTGGTTACATTAATGGCATACTCCTGTTTATTCATGTCCTTAAATTCAACCTTGCCTTTGCTATTGGTCAGGGCTGCATCTTTATTGATTTTCACGAGTACACCGGGCAATGCCGGTTCGTCAGCCTCACGTAACCCATTGCTGTTGCGGTCTTCAAAATAGGTAAGCTCCAGTTTTTTCGAACCTGTATTGGGCTGCCTCCCGAATTGTTTTTCTATCCCAACCCGGATCTGCCTGTTGTTAAAAGTTAAATCTGAGTTGATTACTGTGGCGTTGAGCACCGGGTCATATTGTGCACTGATCAGCTTTTGCTTCGATACGGAATATACGATATCACTGGTCAGGGCCCAATTCTTTTTCATATTGTACCGGAGCGCGCCGGTACTGCTGTAATTATTGCTGCGGCTAAAACCGTAATAGGTATACATGCCGCCGAGTTGTACGGCCAGGCTGTTTTTAAAGGCAATAAAATGCAGGTTAGGCCCAAATGAATACAGGTTATAGTTCGTCTTTCCTGTTGATGCCAGGAGGTCTGATAAATAATAAGGATTTACCTGTACCAGACCGGTAAACCCTAACAACGGCATCGTATAATTTGTATTTAATTTTATCGAGCTGAACGGTGCCGGGGGTTTCCCGGAGGTATTCAGGTAGGTATAACCATAATCTGCCGAAAGGGAAAAACTATGTACCGTGCTATTGTACGCTATATTGGCCAGGAACCTGAGCGAACTTGATTTCCAGTCGGAATAAACCAATGCGTCAGCCTGCGCAACCTGGCGCGTCAGCTGCTGGTTCATGAAATACGGGCTCAGGCTAACGGAGAGGCCCCCTCTTCTGAGGCTGTATCCGAGTTCGTATTGATAGATCGCATTTTTATTTACGCCGAGGCTAAGCAGGCTGTTGAAATTATCCTGGTACCTGGCATTCTGCAGCTGTACCCTCACATTTGTAAACACGCTGTTCATTTTGTCAATCTTGCCCACAATCCGCAGGTCGGATAACAGCAGGCCCCGCCGCAGGCCGGTAAAATACGGACTGTTGTAAACGGCGCTGGCGTTAAAATTAAAATTTTCGGTATTGCCTGTATAGTTCAGCCCCCCGGAAAATCCCTGTCTTGGAGCAGCCCCGCCCAGGCGCTGCTCTTCCAGTGAATAACCGGCTTCAAGCCCCAGTACCTGGTCAGCACCAAGCCTGAAATCGGATTTGGTACTCAGCTGGCTGGCATCCAGTCCGGTAAAAGGATCCCGGCTATGGATCATCGTCAGCCTTCTTTCGCCAGCAGAAGTTTTAAGGTCATAATCCAGCGCAAAGGTTTTAGCACCCGGGATAGAATTATTGAGCTGGTCGAACAAAAGATAATTACTCTGTACACCAACCAGGGAGAACACCCCGCCGTCGGCCATTTTGATGTTGGCTTTCAGCCCGCGCCCCCCCAGTTGAAAATCTACATTCTCATAGATATTTCCGGCTTTTAGTCCCCAGCTCTTCGTTTGATAATCTATAAAAGTATTGTTGATATTGATCCCGCTCAGGCCCGGCTGTTTATATTGGCTTACATTTAATTTGTATTCCAGTACTTTACCCTCACCCAGGATGGTCTTACCGTTACTCTGCAACTGATAGAAATGGGAATCGCTGTTAAAACTTCCGTAACTTAAGGCAACCGAATTGGGCGGAATGCCACCAAAGCCGTCATTTCCCTGCCCCAGTCTTCTTCCGCTGGTCACATTCAGTATCCTCACCCTTTTAACGGCCAGCTGGTCATTACGTTCGTTTACCGCCCTGATGGTCACCACAAAATCGGGCGTAGCTTTCATACCAGATTTGTTCCTGGCTAAAAAAGGCAGTAGCTGCTGTTCTCCGGGCTGTAGTGTCTGGGTCATGGTCTGCCCTGCAAACTCCAGCCCGTCAGGAACACCTGAAAGCAGTAGTCTAAAGGTTAGCGGGATAAACCCGTTATTTGCACAGCGTACCAGCAGCTGAACCTGGTTGGTGAGCTGGCTAAGGTAGATCTCATCTTCTTCTGTTCCGAGGGTCAGCCCGCCCACATCACTTAACTGGGTGATAAAACGGGCGTTTTTTTGTACACTAATCCCCGCCTTCAATGCCTGCAGCTGAAGGGAAAAGACCTGCACGTTAGCGCCGATCACCTGTCTGTCCGCAATATATTTCAGTGGAAAAACCCTCGTTTCGCCGGCCTGCAATACCAGGCTATCCGGAAGAGAGATCAGGCCCCTGATCAATTGTTTCCCTGCCGGATCCTGCTTCAGCACTACGGTCTCCTTATAGGGGTTACTTACCCGCAGTAAATTCGAGAAAGTGGTTCCTCCTTTAATCTCCAGCGTATCCTGTGTAAAAGCATATTTAACCTGTGCGGAAGCTTTAGGCGCAGCAAACGCGAAGCAAAGAAACAACCCAAGAAGCTTCCAATAGCGGTAAGAATACATCAGGCAGGTAGATTTGCTTCGAATGGCTTAAGAATTGAGTGTCCGGTCAATTATTTATACTGGGCGAGCAGTTCGCCCTTACTGTTTATGTTCAGTTTTCTATAGGTCCTCTTGATATACTGGCGCACAGTATCCAGTGAAATCCCATATTTATAACCGATCAGCTTATAACTCAGCCCATTTTTAAGCCCGTCTACGATCTGGCGTTCCCTTAAGCTCAGGTTACTCTGGTAATCCATTGTCTGCTGTACATGCTGAATGACATTCCTCGAGATCGAGGGACTGAAAACCGAACCTCCCTTATGGGTGGTAACAATTGTAGAGATCACCTCATTTACACAGGTATCTTTAGTCAGGTATCCCATGGCACCGGCCTTCACACAGGCAAGAACGCTATATGGATCCTGAATATGGCTGTAGACCACCACATTTGTATTTGGAAATTTCCGGTAGATCTCCATAATGGACTGAACGCCATTCTGTTCAATATCCAGCAATGTTACATTCGGTTCCTGTGAAGGCTGCACCTTTTTGCATTCACCCATCGAACCCGCTTCCAGGGTCACTTTGAAATTATACTGCTGCTGATGATCCAGCATAAGGCGCATCATTCCCCTGCTCTGTTGGTTACCGTCAATAATTCCTACTTTGATCATAACATGCTCTCCTTTCTTCTTTGCCGTCTGAATAGTTCTGACGATATAAAATAAAGTTAAGCAATACCCTATTCTCCTGTATTATTCATTCCGTTCATTCACAGATCAATAATGAACAGGAAAGATATTTCACAGAAAAAGCTTATTTTTTTCAGAAAGGGAAAAGTTACATTTTTTCCAGTATCTCCATGAATTTCTCTTTTACCAGGGGCTTAATGATAAAGTCAGCAACAAGGGGGATGCCTTTTGAACGTTCCATCTCATGGGGTGAAATTGAGGAGGAAACGATATACAATTCATTTTTCTTTGCGAAAGACGGAGCCAGTTCTTCATATTCCTTCAGGAATTCCCATCCATCCATTACCGGCATATTCAGGTCCAGGAAGATGACATCAGGCAGAAGCGCGGACTGGTCCCGGATCTTTTTTAAATGGGTAATTGCTTTTAAGCCATCAGAGAAGACCTCTACATCAACATCTTCCCTTACCCTTAAGATCGTTTTTGTGGTAAGGAACACATAAATATCGTCGTCATCAATGAGATAAACTTTCTTCATTACCAGTTCATATTTTGATTCACAAATTCTACAGAAAAGATAGATCCCTGATCCGGAAGGCTTTCTACCCAGATCTTCCCTCCCATGGCTTCAACCTGTGTTTTAGTCATAAAAAGGCCCAATCCCTTGGCGTCAGGATGCCGGTGGAATACTTTTCCGATTTTAAAAATGTTGTCTTTATGTTTTGACAAGTCAATACCTAATCCGTTATCCTGTACTGTGAGCACAACGTTGCCCTCTTTTATTTTAGAAGACAGATTTACGGACAATCGCCTGTCGGGGCTCTGATATTTGATGGCGTTGCTGATCAGGTTATAAAATATGCTGGCGAGGTATTTATGCGGGTAGAGGATCGCAGGGGCCTCTTCAAAATCAACGGAGATCTTTGCCCGGGTCTTTTTGATCTCTCTGAACAATCCGTCCAGCGCTTCCTGCAAACAGGCAGCAAGGTTCAGGTTGTCTGACTTTACGTTATTGTCCTGCCTGATCTGTATAGATTCCACCAGTTCGTTGAATGTACTTTTCAGGCTTTCAATGACGGGTTCCAGTTTCGAAACCAGTAATTTTTGTTCTGCGGTGTCTTCAGATTCTTTGATAAACTCGGTCAGCATGGCCATATTGATCAGGGGGCCTCTCAGGTTATGTGAAACCACATTGCAAAAGTCTATCAGCTGTGTATTCTGAATGGCCAGCCGTTCCATGATCTGGCTTTGTTTTTCTTCGAGGGATTTCCTTTCACTGATATCTACTCCAAAACCAATTACCATGATAAAATTTCCCTGCTCATCGTGCATAGGGAACATCCTGCGCAGGAAAGTGATCACTTTGCCATCGGGGCTGGTCTGGCTTTCTTCCCAGCCAATGGCCTTTCCTGAATTCTTTACCTCCAGGAACCTGGCACGCCTGCCCTCCGCAATCTTAGGATCGCGGTTCCTGTAAGCACCGTATTCAAAATCATCCTTCCCAATGATATACTTTCGGTACTCTTCATTTTTAATCGCACCCGGATTGGCAAAAAGATATTTATGATCGGCATCAAAAACCACAATGTCGGTAGGGATATTATTGAGAATGCTTTCGTAAAATTCCTTAATACTGTTATTGATCACCGGCATCCTCATCTGCAGAAGTGTAACTACCTGCTCTGCAAGCAATGTTAGCCCATCGTTCTGTTCGGGTGTAAGAGTGGCCTTTTCGTAGCCCGCAACACTCAAATGGCCTATCACCAGGTTTTTGTTGACTACTATCGGAATGGCAATAAAAAAGGGGTATTTTGCCGCTGCTGAATTATCTCTTGGTGTTTGCACACATTCAATGCCCAGCGTGGATTTGTACCAGATCCTCTCCCTATCTACAAAAGTGAGCGTAGAAACAGGTGCATGCGATATGATAGAGGCAAGTTTAACGATATTATCAAACTCTTGTTCTATACCGGTATCCAAAATTTCCAACACATAAAGCGCGTCTATTCTATCGGCTTCATTATCTAGTGATGGGGCGTTAATCATAAGCGGGATCAGTCACAATTCTAAGATACAAAGCTAATTATAAGATTGGTTCTTTTCTTTAAAAAGGAAAACCATTTCATTATCATCAACTAAGGTATAATTTTTTTTCCACATTTAAAACTTCATCATCCTTAACAACAATGCTTTTCAGGTATTAATTTGCCAAATATGTGAATAAACTAAATTGTTTTTGCATGTCATTTTAAATTATTTGGCGAATGTCAAAATGATTGAATATTTTAGAGTATTAAAAGGTTAGGGGACAAAACTTTAGGGTATTTACAATACAATTCTGAACGTATGACAGCGCATGCAGAAATCAATAAAGAATTCCTGACCATTGTTGAGAAAAGTCAGGAGCTGGTATTTTTCATCAGTACAAGCGGCAATATAAATTATGCCAGTCCGGCCGCCGAAAGATTACTCGGATTTGAACCAATTGAATTCAGGCAGATGAACGTCAGGGACCTTGTCCATCCGGATGATCTCTGTCATTTGAAAGCCCGGTTATGCCGCATACTGGCAGATCCCGCAAAGGCCATCAGCGTGCAGCTCCGAAGTGTTAATTACCAGGGCAAATACCGTTGGATTGAGGGTGTGGTAACCAATATGCTCAATGAAAAAGGTTTTGGCTCCATAGTAGTGAAATTTCAGGATATCACACCACGTATCCTATTAGAAGAAGAACGCAAAGCTTCATTTCTCGAACTCAGCAGGAAAAACCAGGAGCTGAACCAGTTCATCTATATTATCTCCCATAATCTCAGGACTCCCTTGTCAAACCTGATCGGGTTAATCAACATTCTGGAGTCAGACCTGCTGGACGAATACAATAAAGGCATAGTAGACCTCTTTAAAAGCTCAACCGAACGTTTAAATGAAACCGTATTTGATCTTGGCCATATGCTCAGCCTGAAAGAAGGAGCGGTAAAAGTTACCTGTGTAGATGTAAAGGAGGTGTTTGACAAAGTATGCTGTTCCTTTCATGAGCAGATCCTGAGATCGGGCGTAACATTGTTCACCACGTTCAGCTGTTCACATATATTCTTTAACAAGAGTTACCTTGAAAGCATACTGATGAATTTCCTGTCAAATTCGATCAAATACCGGGACTATAACAGGCCGCTGGAAATCCATATTTCAGTATATAAAGACGAACAGCAACATTGCATGCTCACCTTTTCAGATAACGGTACGGGGATAGACCTGGACACCAATCAGCATGAGCTTTTCGGGCTCCATAAACGCTTCCACAATCATATTACCGGTAATGGTGTAGGACTGTATATTACCAAATCACAGGTCACGTCCTTAGGAGGAACAATTGAAGTGAGCAGCAAGGTTAATGAAGGAACTACCTTCAGCATTCGTTTTGGATCATTCACTAACCGGGCAGACCAGAACCATCAGCCTGTCCCACGATAGCCTTAATAGCAACGTTTAATTTTTGTGAAGAATCTTTCAGGAAGGTCAGCGTTTCCTGGGTGTCTTCTCCTGGATATTTGATAAGGAACTCTGTCAGGCTCATGATATTTGCTAATGGTGCCCTCACCATATGGCTCTGTATCCATGCAATTTCCTTCAGGTCCTTATTCTGACGCTCAATTTCTTTGATATAATTAATCCGTTCAGAAACATCCGTAGCCAGCACAAGCCTGGCTTCACGTTCTTCAAACCGGATCACATTGGTTTCAATTTCAACCGGGAAGGCGTCATGGTCCTTGTTGATATGGATGAGGACGCCGGAATAGTCGCGGCTTCTGATCATGCTGTTTAAATCCAGCAGCTTACTGGTTTCCGTTTGCGGACGGATATCATTGATGTTCATTTGCAGGAACTCTTCTTTGGTGTACCCGTATTTGGCAATTGCAGCTTCATTCACATGCAGAAAACGACCATTTTCCATGTCAAACACATACATTGGCACCGGGTTTGCCTCAAAGGTTGTACGGTAATATTTTTCTGACGCATCCAGCTTCGAAACCAATGTGGCCTCCTTCTGGATCGTCTGTTCAAGACCGCTCAGTACTTTACTTACCAGCATCACGCTGATCAGGCTGACGAAGATCAGGTTCCCTGAGTAAGAAGCCCACAAAGGCAGGTCATAGCTGTCCAGTAAAGGGCTGTCAAATAATTTGTACTGTATAACTGCTCCAAAACCGGCACAGATGAGCACATTTAAGCCAACCAGATAATAAGCCACCGGACGCGGAAAGATCATTGCGCAAAATATGGTGATGATGATCAGGTATAATACCCCAGGCCCTTCTGACCCCAGCAAAGCGATATAAATGATCGCCAGCACATAGAGAAGAAATAATGCCAGTATTTTACGGGTCTGAATCATGATTTTTTTATTGAAGATAATATAAAGCAACGCAAACCCAAACACGATGTTAAACCATTGGACTGTAGTACTACCAGCAAAAATACCGAAACTCGTGGATGAAACAAATGCTATTATACTAACGACCAAAGCATAGCTTATCATATTAGTGAACATCTTTTTCCGCCAAAAAACATGTTCTTCTTCCGATGGATCCGCCTTCCTGAGGATAGCTCTTTCTATAAGGCTTTTAGCCCTCCACCAATAAATTTTTAAAGAAAACATAAATACTAAAACACAACATTAAAACGGTGAACACTTGCAATTTCCAATTTCTGAAGGCCCATTTTTACATGCTTGTTCATTATCATAGGTTTTATATTGATTTGTTTATATTTAGCAAAAGTTACTCCAAGTTTATACCATGAGCACATCACCGGGACCAAAGGACCTGTTTTCAAGCGATGCCGCCTTCGACAGCCTCTATTCACTAAGGGCACAGCAGTTGTCATCCATGCACTGGACACCTCTGAATATTGCAAAAAAGGCCGCAGAACACCTTAGTGCAGGGGCAGGAAAGGCAATACTGGATATCGGAAGCGGAGTTGGCAAATTTTGTCTTGTGGCAGCACATTATTTTCCGGGTCATTTTTTTTATGGTGTTGAACAACGAAAAGCATTAATAGACGAGGCAATTATTGCCCAAAATGCAACATACATGTGTAATGTAAAATTTATCCATGCCAATTTTAATGAGCTGGATATGGACCAGTATGACCACTTTTACTTTTACAATTCCTTCAGTGAGAACATTGTACACTATAAACCTATAGACAACCTGATCCAGACTTCAGCAGAGATCTATGATGAGTATTTATCTCAATTCTATGAGTTGCTGGAAAATAAACCTCCAGGCACACGGCTGGCAACTTTTCATTGTCCCGATGACTATGTACCCCCTGCCTATAAACGTTCCAGACATACAACCGGAGAGCCTCTCAGCCTCTGGATAAAACAATAGCCGAATAAATTTCAAATCATATACATCCATATTTACATCGGGTACGTAATATACTTTACCAGATTTAAACCGAGATGAAAATGATTGAAATTGAAGTGATGTGCCAGCATTATATCGGCACATTACAGATTGAGCCCGTCTATGATGATCATTCCCTGTTTTCGGTATACCTCAAACATGAATTTCTTGGATATATCCAACCTGTCAAAAGCCAGGATACGGTAAGATGGTATTCTCATGAAATTACAGATAAGGAAATGGTTAGCCAGGTTGGAGAGTGGGCGGAATATCATTTCCCTCTGACAGAGAAAAGCTTTAAAGCAATCTACAACTTTAAGTTTTTTGTACAGTTTATGACGGGGTTATTAGCACTTATATTCTGGCAAAAGTGAGTCATTCGCCGGGATCGTCCGGGGGTTGAAATAACAGCAGCAATTTGGATGCTGACTGCCGCCAAAGCGCGCCATAAGGCATCCAAATCGCTGCTGTTATTTTTAAAATCAAGAGATCCTTACCCATTCATCCGAAGATAACCTCACCAGATGTTAAACCCATATTCATGATCCTGCACAGCGCCTGATTCATTACAAATCAGAAAATTTGCTCATGTTCGGGTAGGGCGTCTTATTTTATGCCCAGAGGTTTTCAGGGTAAGTACCTGCATCAATCAGCTTCTGTAATTGAGCTTTTACTACCGGTGCATCCTCTTTAAAGGTAACACCAAACCAGACAGCCTCGGTAGGAATCATTTTCACTACACCTTCACCAGACTTGATCAGGATATCTGCCACTTCAGGAATCAGAAATTCAGCTTTCAGCTCCGTGCTGTTCGCATCCCGGAACTTATAGTATTCAGCTTCAGACCAGTTTACGAAATCAGGTGTGAAACAAAAGAAGTTCATACTTACCTTGGTATCCAGGGGAAGTTCTATATCCGTTCCACCTTCAGGAGTAAAGGCCTTACCGTCCTTCTTATAGATTTCCTTGCGTTCAGTGATACTTACAATATTTTGCAGCGAATCAACATTGATCTCACCTCTTGTTACAGATCCGTTATCACTCAGTGTATTTTTCAGCTCATAGCCTATACATGCATATTTTCCTTTTTCAATTCCATCTACAAGGAAATCGTAAGCTTGTTTGAAAGCATCAAACCCATAAAAGTCATCGGCATTGATTACCGCAAAAGGTGCGTCCAACACATCCTTACAGCAAAGCAGTGCATGCATCGTACCGAAAGGTTTAGTCCTGCCTTCGGGGGTCTCACGTCCACCGCTAAAGCTTTCTAAAGACTGATAAACATAATCAGTAGCAATCTTACCTGCCAGTTTAGGTTCTATAACCGATTTAAAAGATTCCGCAAATTCTTCACGAATGATAAAAATCACCTTACCAAAACCAGCTTTAATAGCATCATAGATAGAATATTCCATGATTGTCTCGCCAGAAGGGCCAAAAGATTCAGTTTGTTTGTTTCCACCATAACGGCTGGCCATTCCAGCCGCCAGAATTACTAAAGAAGGTTTGATTTCAGACATATTTTTATTAAGTATATATTTTTCAATGATGATAAAGCATTATTATTCTATAATCATTATCAGATTTTATCGTTCAGGTCTTAAAAATACTAAACAGGAATTAATTCACACCACAAGTCTATAGGTATAACTGTGCTGTTTCACTCCCAAAAGTTGTATCAACCAGTTTTCATTAAGGTTTTTAAAGCTAATATGCGTTTTCCTCACCGCGGAACACGTTGATCACTGTCAAAAATATGATCCTGACATCCAGCATGCTGCTCCAGTGTTCCAGGTACCAGATATCGCATTCTACCCGCTTTTCCATTGCAGAATCGTCCTTCGTTTCTCCGCGATAACCATTTACCTGCGCCCAGCCGGTAATTCCGGGCTTTACAAACTGCCTTACCATATACTGGCCTATCACTTTCTTATATTCCTCGGTATGGCGCAACATATGTGGCCTGGGCCCTACTACACTCATATTTCCGATAAAAACATTGAAAAACTGAGGCATTTCGTCCAGACTGCTTTTCCGTAAAAATCTGCCTATCGGCGTAATACGGTCATCTCCTTTAGTTGCCTGCTTTTTATCGCTGTCAGTATTCATCCGCATGCTCCTGAACTTATAACACCAGAAAGGCTCGTCATTGATTCCGCTTCGCTGCTGTTTGAACAATACCGGTCCTTTACTCTGCAGTTTAATTAACAGGCCGATCAGCGGATAAAGCCAGCTCAGCACAAATATGATCACAAATGCACTGAACACCATATCAAATGCGCGCTTCTTGAAACGGTTGCCCATACTTTCCAGGGGCTCATGCCTAAGTGTGATGATAGGAAATTCACCACCCATATAACTGATCGTATAGGGAGCAGCCAGGGCACCTGCCAGATCCGGAATAAATTTCAATCTGAGCAGTTGTTTATCAGCCTCCAGAACCAGTGGACCGATTTCCTGCATCCTGGAAGGTGCAACGGAAACATACAGATCCTGCACACCATATACGGCAGCCTGTTGCAGCCTGGCAGAAGCTTCGGCAGAGATCCGCCCGTTTCCATCACCGTAAATACTTGCATCATCCCCAACAAATCCGTAGAAATCAACATTTCTTTGTTTCTGCAGATAAGCTGCCACCCGCAGCCCTGTATCATTATCGCCCATTACAGCAACCTTCCGTGTAGAGTTGAACTTGCTGATCAGCACATGCTGGATATAGGTTCCGATAAATCGGTTTATCATAAACCCAATGCAAAGACAGATATAAAATGAAGTTAGAAAGTGCCTCGAAAATTCAAAATCTTTAGCAAACAACAGATAGATGGAAAATATAATAAAATGCAGTAACACGCTTTTTATAGTCCCCCTGTAGATCCTTTCGATCTTTCTGGCATTGTATTCTGAATATAGATTAAATACCGCAGTGTTCAGAAACCATAACAAGTTACACACCACCAGATAATGCTTTTGCAGCTCATCGCTTACGCCTTTCCCCATATAACCCGTAAAATAGTAGGCAAGGACATAAATTAAATTTAGCATTAAAATATCAGTAACCGGCAGGATGTATCTCAGTAAATAAAGGTAGCGGGTTTGAATTGACATACTGGAACTTTAAATTATGCTATTAATACAGCTTCATGTAACAACAATTATACCAACTGAAGCCCATAAAGTTTAACCAAAAAAAATTATTCAGCTAATTACTGCCAATATACAAAAATTGAAAGATTTAAATAAGAAAAGGACTGATTTGTTATTTAATAAACTTTAGATTAATAATAACATCAAAAAATAACAATAAATCATGAACAAATATGTATTTAAAAGCCCATCAGGGCGGAATTAATCAAAAACCAATCCATAACACAAAATTAACACCAAAAAACTGACTCAATTGATAAAAAAATAGAATTTAGGCGGTTTATATCCAATAATCGTCCACTATTAAGTAATAAGTGACCAGTTTTACAAACACCACAACCCCTAAAAGCTCTAAATTAGTGTGCATTTTTGCTGCCAACAATAAGATGCCAGGCAGTGAGGAACAGAATTTTCAAATCAAGAAACATGGACCAGTTTTCCAGGTACCATATATCTGCTTCGACCCTCTCCCGCATTGCTTTATGTTCGGAAGTCTCGCCCCGGAGACCCCTGATCTGGGCCCATCCGGTTACTCCGGGCAAGACAAAATGACGGACCATAAACTGGTCAATCAGCTCAGCATAAGCAGCCGTATGTTGGAGCATATGGGGCCTCGGTCCTACTACAGACATCTCCCCAATGAGGACATTGAAAAACTGGGGAAGCTCGTCAATGCTGTTTCTTCTCATGAAAGCGCCTATTTTTGTGACCCGCTGATCATTTTTAGTAGCCTGCCGGGAATCAGCTTCATCATTCAGCACCATACTTCTGAATTTAATGCAATAGAAGGGTTCATTATTCTTTCCGGACCTTAACTGCCTGAAAAAGACTGGCCCTCTTGAACTCAATTTAATGAAACAGGCAATCACCGGAAAAATCCATGTAAAAAGAAATATAATTACAAATAAAGAAATTGTTATATCGAAGCCTCTCTTCAGTACCTGATTTATTTTTATCTCTAATGGCTCAATTCTCGGACTTAGGACGGGCATATGGCCGAACCATTGCACGCTGACATTCTTTCTGAAATAGTCCTTTACATCCGGCACTATCTTGAAACGGATCATCTCCTGTTCGGCCTGCCGCATCAGGATCTTAATTTTTTCCAGCGCACTATCCGGAAGTGCGCAAAAGATCTCCCTGATCTTATTTTCCTTTGCATAAGCAATGCTATTTTCCAGGCTGCCGAGAATATTTACATCCTTTTGCTCCGTCAGCAACCCATCATCAAAAAAGCCAATCACCCTATAACCGAGCAGGCTATTCGCATCGAGGTATCCTTTCAGCTCAACGCCCAGCAGGCCGGCCCCCAGAATTACAACCGGTTTGTAAGCTATCCACCTGGTTCTTGATGACCGTCTCCATAAAAGAAATCCGATCTTTCCCAACAGGAAGAGCACAGCAAACAATAAAAATGGAATGGCAACCACAGGGCTGTACCAATAAAAATCAGCCACTATTGTTATAAATACACCCAGAATAAGCCCAAATAGGGCCAGCGAGCTCAGTGCCTCTTTGATAGTGGGAATGGCGTCTTTGGCAAACAGGTTGCGGTATAGCTTAGTCAGTTGTGTTACATTGAACCACACAAAATTAACGAGCAGAAAATGGAGTAAGCCAATATGAAGTTTTTCAAAGTATGCGGGCATCCTGCTCATCAGGATATACGCTGCCAAACCGGAAAGGTTAAGCATCATCATATCCAGGAAGATGCTTATTATTTTAACATATGCACCGTATTTATAAGTCATCTGGTTAGAATCTCCACAAACATACAATATTTACGCTAAACCATGCGCGCAAATAGTAAGTGGAGATCTACTGTCTCAATTGCCATTGAATACCAACCATTGAGCCTATGTTTGTAGAAAGGTCACCAAAATCATAAGCAACCGTACCTTTGAGTGACAGCTGTGTTCCGGGAACGGCCCAGCTGACTTCCTGCATGGTGTACCACTGCACCTTAAAAGGACTAAAAGGGCCGATCCTGAAATCGCCGTAATTTTTGGTATAGGTGATCAGCGTTCTTGTCCTGATGTCGTCACTTAAGGCGAGCAGTGCACCCACATTACCACCAAGTACCCGGTTATTGACAATGTTATTCAGCGCGTAAATCGTATTTGCCGGCGCATTCCAGTCGAAGGGTGTGAAGCGGCCCGGGAAATACTTATCGGCCCTCCAGCGGTTTGCAAACAGGGGTGTTCCCACTATCCTGTCATTATACTCCCAGCCGGTCCTGTAGTTCCCGTTGTTATAATAGCTTTCACGGTATGCAACTCCATAAAAATCATTACTCTGCGTGGTGTGCAGAAATTCAAAAGTAAGTTTTTTCAGGATGCTTCCCTCCCGCTTATTGGTAATATTCAGGCTGAGCAGGCGGTCTATATTTTTGATATCAATACCCTGCCCGCTATCAAATGGAGTTTGGTTGTTCAACTGGAACTTAAAGTTCTCATCTTCCCATTCTGCACCAAACTCGATAATACCCCGCTGGTCGCCCGGCCTGTTTGGCGCCCTGTTTGTCGCCACGCTACCATCATTCACCTCGATACCGGTAACCACATTCCACCATCCTGCCAGCGACCTGTCCGTGGTATAAAAGTCCGGTCTAGAGCCTCCCCATACCGCATAGTGCTGAATGCCGCCATAAAGTTTCAGCTTATGCTTACCCAATCTTACATACAGGTTCTTTTCATGGAGAAAAGCATGTTTCATAAACTGGTCTTCACCCATCCAGCCATGACTAAACATTCCCTTAAACTGAAGCCATCCATTTGTGAAGGGTATGTTAGTATATTCCAGTGATAAATTCAGTTTTGTTATTGGCAACGCATTTCCGCTCACCCCCAATGATCCTGATGACAGGTCATGGTCCACTTCGCCAATGATCTGCTCAAACCGTCCACCTGTAAAAGTCAGGTTCTTATACCTGACCCTTCCATAAGCCTCCTTGATCAAATTCTTGTTGAAATGATCATTGTTATAAACATCTGCTCCATAGCTGAAATACAAACCTTTATCATTTTCATCGTAAACAGAAACCGGGGCACCTATACGATGTGAGTTCGTCACTTTAACGTGGGTAGAAAAATCATATTTCTGGTCTGTGAATACTCCAAAACGATTACTGACCAGCCATAACGGCTGATAATCCTTTGAGGCAACGCTTACATTAGTTCCGGCCTGTACCTGCAAAGAATCTAAAAACTGGGCATCTGCTTCTATCTTAAACAACAGTAATAAGGCAATTATCAATAACTTCTTCATAAGCACATTTCTAAAGGGTATCAATTTTTATTTGAGAGCTGAGTCACAAAATTTAACATATCTGGCAGGATGTTACGCTTATCAAGATATTTCTCCGCGTACTTCCTGGCATTCTTTCTACAAGGTTCGTGGTCATTATTTACGATATTTATGATCGCAGCCCCCAGCAGGTCTTCGCGTTCTGCTTCAATAATTACACCCATTTCATGGGCCGTGATTACATCATGTAGCGTTGTTCCCGGATTAGCAGTCACCAGGGCAAGTCCGCCCACCGCCAGAATGGTAGTTAATTTTGAAGGCATTACCAGGTCACTGGCGTTTGCTTTCTGCAAGACAAGGTGGATATCAGCCATATTCAGGAATTCATTAAATACATCAAACCCCTGCAGTGGTAAAAATTCCAGGTTAACCAGTTTTTTTTCTGTCGTCATCCTGATCAGCTCTTCCTTATAGGGCCCGGTACCACAGATCACAAATTTTATATTTTCATGTTCTTTCAGGTTCTCGGCAATTCTGACTAAGCTGTCCAGGCCCTGTTTTTCTCCTATACTTCCGGAATACAGGACCACATAATCATCTCTTTTAAAGCCCCACCTGGTTTTCAGGCCATTCCGGTCCGCTAAAGGATAAAACGTTTCAGTATCTACCCAGTTAGGAAAGAACGTAATTCTTTTGGGAATCTTATTCCCAACCCGTTTCATCATTCCTTCAGATATGGTACTGATGAAATCCATTTTCCTGAGAATGAAGTATTCAATAGAGAACAACATATCGAACATCCATTTATACCGCAGCATCTTCAATTCCTTGGCAGCCTCAATCTGCAGGTCCTGTACATGGTACAGGATACGGCCTCCCTTAAAAAATCTGTAGAAGAGGGCCAAAATGGCCAGATGGAAAGGTGGCGCAATGGCAATGATCAGATCCTGTTTGGGTTTAAACAACATTTTCAGCACCACAAACGCCGCTGAAACGAAAAATACTGATTCATGTATCAACCGTTTCAATCCGGATGGTTTGGATGGGATATAAAGCGGACAACGATAGATCTTCAGGTTCCCGTCAAACATCGTTTCATTTGTATACCAGTTGCCTTTATAAGGTTCCTGAACTTTCCAGTTCGGATAATAAGGAAACCCGGTGATCATGGTTGTTTCATGGCCCTGCTCTGCCATCCAGGAAACCATCTCCCCGGTATACTTACCGATGCCCGTCAGTTCCGGTAAGCAGTTGATTCCTAAAACTAATATCCTCTTTTTCATGACCATCTTTGTTTGATATAAACTACGGGATTACCTTTATATATTCCATTGGATTCCAGGTTGCCAGTCACCACAGAGCCGGCAGTAACCACAGTATCTGTACCTATAGTTACGCCTGGTGAAACAAATACCGAAGCACCTACCCAGGCGCCGTCCATCAGTGTGATCGGCCCGTTGCGATAGGGCATTTCCGGTATTCTGAAATCATGATTCCCTCCGCATAAAAATGCTCTTTGTGAAATGCATACATCATTTCCAACTGTCAGCAGTTCGAAATTCAGCAAGAAGGCCTCTTCACCAATCCAAACATCATTCCCCAGGATTAGCTTCCATGGAAAATGGATGTTTACCCGTGGCTTAATATTTACACCGGCACCTACTTTTGCACCAAACAAACGCAGCAAACTACATTTCAGCGCATTAGGATAAGGAAGGGCTGATAAAAAGAAGATCGTTTTTACCAGATACCAGCTGATCTCCTTTAACTTACCTGCACCCCTGTCCAGTCCTATGGAGGAATTAAATCCTCCCAGGTTTACTTTAGATTTATGTATTTCGTCAGCCATATCATACTTTCGTATCCTTCTTTAATTTTTCTTCTTCAATTATTCTCAATGCCAGTATGATCTCCACCATTGTGCGCTGCAACGTATAGTGCCATCCCCGCCAGCCATTAAAAATCAGCCCTTTCACAAACAGGGAATAAAAGAATACGATAAATGGCGCAAAAATCTTGGTTTTCCTGATCTTTGAGCTCATTGGCAGTGGCTCACCGGAGCTATTCACTAATTTATTACATTCCTTGATCGCATACCCGTCCTGGTTACTCAGCCATCTGCTCAGAGATTTACGGTCGTCATGAAGAATAACCGCCTTATACATCCCGGTAGTTCCGTTAATTTTCAGCCGCTGCGTATGGCCATCATCAAAGTAGTGGCATGCAGCTTTTCTAAATAAAACCGGTCTTGGGGTAGTATTATCTTTCAGCAGCGCTTTTCCAAAAACCAGGAATTTAAAGTTTGTTTCGTAGGCGGTATCTTTTCCCGAGGCCACATATTTTTTTGTTTCCTCAATAAAATCATCCGGAAGCACGTAATCTGCGTCAAGGCTCAGTATCCATTCACTTTGCAGCAGGGAAAGGCCATAATTCCATTGCTGTCCGTGTGTATCAAAAGGGCGCTGTACCACAACAGTATTGGGATAGGCCGCAGCAATTTCTAAAGTGGCATCCGTACTGAAGCTGTCAAGGATCACTACCTTTTCCAGCCAGGTAAGCTTATCCAGCACCCTTTTTAAATTGGGTTCCTCGTTCTTTGTTAAGATTAAGGCCTGCAGTATAGTTGAGTTGAGTGTATCCATTACGTTTATATTATTTACCGCTGTTATTTGTATCAATGATTTTTTGGTATTGTGTAGTATAGTTCATGACCAGTTTCTTTTCCGAGAAAGTCTCTTCGATCACTGATCTTCCGTTTTTCCTGATCCAGTCCAGGCGCTCATGGTCTGCATGGGCAATGGCAAGCGTTTCTGCCACATTATCTACATCCAGTGATGAGACCCAGCCCACGTGGTTATCATTTACAAATGTAGAAAGCGCCACCTCCTTCGAGATCAATACCGGCGTGCCCATATGCAGTGATTCAACTACCACATTGGCAAAGTTTTCATTTAAAGAGACCAGCACAAAGAGATCGGCATTCATCAGCGCTTTGAACTTCGCGTCCCGGTCAAGCCAGCCCATCCATTCTACCTGCTGACCGATCTTCAGTTTGGCCGACAACTCTTTTAATGTTTTTGTATATTCTACATCCCCTGAACCGGCTATTTTCAAAACCACCGGAAAGGACAATTTGCTAATTGCATTTAGCAAAATTTCTATTCCTTTTTTCGGATGCACCCTGGACATGAAAATCAGGGTAAAAATCTCATTCTCTGTTTTTACAATGGGCAGGTCAGGAAGCGTCACATTATTCGGCGCGATAAAGCCCTTGCAGCTGCCCAGTACGCTTACAAATTCATCATACTCTACCTGTGCAGTGGCATGAAGCCAGGACTTAGACAATGCCCATTTTCCAACGGTCTTGTGAATGATATTTTTCATCGTTGAATGGCCTGAAGTAAGCACATACGGACTTAACATTCCCCTTGGCGAGATCACCACTTTCACTCCCCTGATCAAACAGATACAGGTGGCGATGATCACCAGGATGCTCCACCAGGACTGCACATTTACGATATCATAACTTTTAACGTTCTTCCATAAGTGCAGCCATAAGGCCGGCGAAACATGTGTCGGATCTTTTGTTACCCTGTTGAAATAAATGACGTTTACGCCATCAACATCTATTACTCTCCCCACTTCTACCTGCAGCTCGTCTTCCCCGTTCGCGGTTGTTGTGAACACGTCTACACGGTTCCCTGCCGCGGCAAGGCCTTCACATAATTTAGACACTGACTCGATTGGTCCGCCATAAATATATGCAGGTTTATAAGAGGGCACGATATGCAGTATCTTCATATTAATTCTTTAACACTTGTTTATAAATACGCTCGATGTTATCCAAAGCCTCTTCCAGTTTAAATCTCTGGATATTTGCCAGGCCCCTGTTAACAGCCTTCTCTCTCCCGGCTCCATCCAGCGTCACTGCGGTATTCAATACCACAGCGGCATCATCTGTCCACTTTTCCTGTAGGGTCTCTTCTGAGGGCCTGCGTTCGATCAGGAAAGCGGCATCTCCGGCTACCTCCAGCATAGGGGCTTCATCCGTGGTTACCACCAGCGTTCCCGATGCCATCGCCTCAGCTATCGGCCATCCAAAACCTTCGGCAATAGAGGGGAACAGAAAAACAGTTGCCCCTGCATAAGCTGCAGAAACAGTCTGATCATCGATACCTGAAAGGAAATGGATATCATTTTTAAAAGGTGACAGTTCATATTTTTGCGTCAGTGCGGCCGATGGCTTCTGTCCGATCAGTAAGAGCGGAAGCGCAGTGCCATACAACTTTCTCCATTTATCATAGATGGCAATTACGCCCACCCTATTTTTATACCATTGGTTCCCACCAATATGCAGGATATAGCCACCAGCAAGATCCAGGTTTAGTTTGTTAGTCAGCAGCGCCCTTGCATCAGTTACTGCTCCGGGTTTAAACGAAGGGTTAAGCCCATTGTATACCATTTCAGAAAGCCGTGGTTTGCCGGGAAGAAACTTTTCCAGATCGGTACGTGTCTTTTCAGAAACGGATATAAAATTTTGTCCTTTCGAATAACCCTTCCTGATATAGGCCTGGTACTTCTGCCCGCTGGCGGATGTAATGTTCTCAGGGATTTCCCCAAGTGCCGAGCGCTGTGCAAGAAAGTCATGACAATGGATCACATGCGGGCGGTCTGCAATCAACGGCACATAGGGCCCCAAAGCATGATCTGCCACCACATAAAGCACATCATTTCCCTTATCCTTCAGCTTACGTTTAACGGTTTGCGGAAAAACGAGGTATTGGTCCATATAACCGAACCATTTTTTTAGTTTTTTTAGCGGGATATTTGAAAATAATGCTTCCGGGCTCCATACCTCTACCTCATGCCCGCGACGCTGCATTCCTTCTGCCAGCATACTGACAAAACGGGGCATGCTCTGGGAGCCTAAAAAAGAAGGATGCGCAAAAAACACTATTTTCATGATAATTTCATTTGTACTGTACGCGTTCTGTCATTTATTTTTTCACGTTCCGGTTCCGGAACGTTGTTTTTAGCTATTGCAACATCGCTTCTCATTGCGGCAAACAGCAAACCTGCAATTAAAATACTAAAGCCTAAGGATGTAGGCTGAGACCATTGTCCCTGCGGAATCAGCAGGAAGCCGAAACTCATCAGCATCCAGGGAAGTATATCGCCCTGCCCGAGACGTTTAAAAGCAAGAAAGAAAATTTTAAAGGTCAGCCCAACCCTAATAAAGATGAGGGTCATCCCCAAGGCCACTCCGAGCTCTCCAACAAGCCGCCCCCATTCGCCTTCCGAAATCAGGTAGGTAACTTTTCCGGTCAGCAGCTTACTCCCTACACTAGTACCCATTCCTATTCCATATCCCAGAAACGGCTCTTCGTCGGAATGCTTCAGCGCGCCGACCAAACCGCTTAATCCCCTTTCAGCAACTGAATTAACCAGGGTGCCTTCAGATTGACTTGCGTTATCAAAGCGGGTGGTTATCGTCTCTGTGGCTGTTTGGAAAAAGCTAAACTGGCTTAAAACCATCAGGCCGACAAAAGAGATGATACCGAACATGATCATTTTACCGGCATGCTGGACGTTACTTACCGTTGCCAATACAGCAAAAAACACCGCAATACCATCCGAAACAAGCAGGGTCCGGCTAATGGATAATGGAATAGCCATTATAGAAGCCATGGAAGCCATGATTAGAACCGTCTTGTTGATCTCCTTCTGATTGAGCCAGAAATACATTACAAAGGACGTCACAAACCCAAAAAAGAGGGTACATCCATTGGTAAAGGAAAAAGTTCCCGGTGGCCGGAAATATCCGAGCGCACCACTAAATCCACCGCCCTCAATATCACCGCCTACACCCCTGTTCACCAGCGCTGATTGCGGGCTGTAGAATTGAAGTCCAATTAATACCACCATTGGAATAGAGATATATAACAGCACTTTTCCAATCTCCACCACATCCTTTCGTGTCATTATCCTGCCGATTGCAAATATTAAAGGAAACTGGATCAGCAGGATCCTGGCCCCGTAGATAGCTACAGGAAGGCTGCCATGGCCCAGGAACATGGCAGAAAACGTACCGATCACACCAATGATCACTGTTAATGTCAGATAAAAAGACCTCGGAAAGATTCCCTTCTGCCACACCAATGCAATGATCCAGAGTGCCAGAGGGTCACGAATTAATAATATCGGCGTTGCTAAGCCCGGTAAGATCCATTTTCTTAACGCCCCTTCAAAGATAAGCAGGAGAAAGTAAGCCCAGATCCCCCTTTTGATCAAACGATCAGGATCTGTTCCGGCCGGCTTTCTGGGTGGATTGGCTTTTCTGTAAGATGCTATATTTTGATTCATAGGGTTTAACATCAGGTACTCATTATTGCTTCAGACAGTTCCTGTCCGTATTTTTTCCATGGCCTTTGCCTGGCGGTAGCCATCGCTTCCCTGCCAGCGGCAGCAATCAGCTCCGGCTTACTTATTAATTCTTCAATTTGTGCCTGTATGGCATTGGTAGACTCCGCTTCAATCAGCCAGCCGTTCAGTCCATGTGTGATCAGATCAGGCCCCGCGGTTCTGTCAGTTGTAATTACAGGTGTCCCCTGTGACATGGCCTCGGTGATCACCAATCCAAACCCTTCAAAAAGAGAAGGGAAGATCAGCACATCATGTTCACGCATCAGCTGAAGGATTTCATGATGGGGAAGGCTGGGAATCCATTTATTTTCTTTCAGTGCAGCATCCAGCGCTGCACAGTCGGCATTTGTCTTTCTGCCAACCACCGTCAGTTCTACCGCAGCGCCAATATTCTTCACCGCCGCAAACAGGTCTGCAATTCCTTTACGCAGTGAAAGTCCGCCCACAAAGAGCAGTTTCAAAGGTTTGTTTGCAGGGTTGGAATAACTTCTTTCTTTAATTACCTCCGGAAAACCATACGGAATCACCTGGATGATGGGCAAAGCCCCCGGAAAGTCCTGCAATGTCTTTGCAGTGAAACTACTTGCCACAAAAATCTTATCTGCCAGCCGCAGTTCTTCATCCTTGCGGGCAAGCTTCTGCTCCGAATCTCTAAACCCCGTTAAGGTAGAGGCCCATTCCGGCCAGCGCTCCTGTGATGTTTTCAGCAGTCGCCTTGCTGCCCTCCAGTACCCGATAGGCAGGTCATAAATATTTGTCAGGCCCATTTTCCTGGCTGCTTTAAAAGTCTCCAGCGCACCGTCCTCATAGGCATAAACCGATGTCACGCTTTTCGAACGGTTCAGCTTTTTCAGATAGGCTGCAGTTGCACTATCCAGGTCATGGTAAACCTTATCCACAGACGCAAAACCGGTCTCATGCGCAACAGCACCTTTAAATCCAAGGCGGGGCAAAATATTGCGCGATAATTCCAGCAATGGCCGGGTATGTATCAAGTCAAAATCTACGGGGTAAGACCTGCGCAAAAATTCCTTCTTAACTTTGTCAGGAAACAATTTTACCAGACTGCTATCGGGATTGAACGCCAGCGTAGTGCTGTATGAGGCAAGGATACCAACTTCTTTAAAAGAAGAGATCACTGCCCTCAGATTCTGGTTCCCTGTTGGATGACTTAATAAAATCTTTTCCATGCCTAGCGCGTATATTTAACAAACTTTTCAAAAACATTCATGTAATCCTGAGCCACGTACCAGCTGCTATGCCTTCTCAGCTGTTCATCCGATGCCTGTTCCAGTTTCAGCCGCAATTTCGGATCGGCATATACTGCAGACATCTGGCGGTATAAATCATCCGCATCTCCTCTTTTAAAAACCAGTCCGGCTTCCCCTACAGCCTCTGGAAGTCCTCCTCCATCAGAAACAATCGGAATACAACCACAGGCCAAACCTTCCAGGGCTACAATTCCAAAAGGCTCTCTCCATATCGAAGGCACAAGCAAATAGATATGGCGGTTTAAAATTTCAACAATCTGTTGTCCCCGCAACGGTCCTTCAAATATTACCTGCTGTTCCAGCCCATATAACTTCACTTTTTCCTCAAGGTTTTCACGTTCCGGCCCGCCGCCAATAATCGTCAGGCTGCTTCCCTTATGTTCTGCGGCAAAGTGTTTAAAAGCTTCCAGAGCAAGGCCGGCACCTTTGTCGGATACCAGGCGTCCGAGGAAAACAAAATCCTTTTTAACCGTTACTGAAGGATCTTTTTTGAAGATCTTTTCATTATAAGGGTTGCCAATCACAATTGCCCTTTCATATGTACTTTTTTTAACGGCCTCACTGCAGGCTACGAGCACTGTTGAGGTTCCTATCCAGAGCTTCTTTAGCGTATTGAGCAGGCTTGTCTTGCCATTATTGTCTGCGATCCAGGTTTGAATGCCGGTGATCAGCGGCTTTCTCAAAAACACATTCGGCCATGACATTCTTAAGGAAAGATTATTTTCAAATATCACGTCACACCACAGAATCGATTTAACAATCGTAAAAAAACCGGGGTCGCGAATGATCTGGTAAGAGAAAATCTCCTGCTGATCAAATTTTGTCCGTGTAAGCAAACGCACTTCATGGCCGGCGGCAATAAACTCCTCAGCCAGCATCTCCGAAATAGACTCAATTCCGCCTATCGCCGGGTAAAATGAATGTGATAGCAATAATATCTTCAAAACTTCTCCTTTAAAAAATGAATGGCAGCTTTATAAATAAACTTCAACTTATTTCCCTATCAACTTCTTCAGGGAAGACTTCATACTCATTGGGAGCGCCTGACGCAGGAAATTTTCGATATTCCTCTTCCTGGTCTTTTGCTTTTCATCATGCATATAAAAACATGGGTTCTTTTTAAGGCCGAAATAATTAAACTTCAGCAGATCGTTCTTATAACCATCGTATAGTTCTACAAGATCCGGACGGCTGGTGAAATTAAAGCGGTCATGATAGGCTGCAATCTGTTCAGGCCTGCCGGGATTATAATGACTGAAGTGATAAAATATCAGGGGTACGCCATTCACCATATAACTGCCATTCACTTTAGTGAGCACCCTATCGTGCAGATTCCAGTGGGCCATGTTATAGCCCGGGTACTTATCGATATATACATTATCAAAATATGCAGGCACGAGGTTCATCCATAACTGGTCTACGAAATATCCCCTTGTCAGATCCACGATACAGTCGTAACGCAATTTATCTTCCCACCATTTCAGCATCTCAAAGGTGCTTTTAGACCTTTTCACCGCTAAAAACCCTAAGTTGAAAACACCGGTATTAAAGATGTGGATCTCCGTAGGCAGCGATTTATCATTCTCAGGAATCGGCTGCGTGAAATGTGGCGTTAATACGATATCATATTTGTCAAGTTTAGCTTCCAGGTCTGTTAAAGGCTGAAAAACCTGTATATCCGGATCAAAATAAGCGATCTTATCAACCTCCGGATACTTTTTGAATAAATGGGTAAAATAATACGGCTTCACAGAGGTAACCAGCTCAACGATGGTATATCTTTTCACCATGTCGTCAAACCCTTCTATGGCTACGTCTTCCACAAACAGGGTTTCCCCGTCTAAGAAAGACAAATCTACGTTGTTGACGTTTTTATCTGCAATTCCGTAAATAAAGCGCCAGTCGGGATTTGTTTTTTTCAACGTCTCTGATAACGATTTAGCCTGTGCTAAATAATTGATGGAGCATAAGGTAAAGGCGATCTTCATTGTGATGAGTTTAAAGAATTTATAAAAATTTTCATAGTATCGTCTAATTGATTGGTAGCACTTGTACGTTCGGGAATATAAAAATCTGCTTCAGATTTGATGAGGACCAGACTTTTATCAAATCCGATCTCCTGCACGCCGAAATCAAATTCAAGGTCGTTCTCTTTACAGAAACAGTATAATCCGTGTGCCTTAAAGGCCATAAAAGAACCACTCTTTCCCGCTATAAAAGCAGGAGTGGTAATAATTCCAAAATCTGTGAAATAGGTAAGCCAGTAAGATATCATTTCCTGGCTGCAGGTACCAACTGTTAAGAAAGTGATCTCAGGATAAACTGCGGCCAGCTCCTTCCATTCTTTTTCACCGGCTGAGATCTTCCCTATGGAATAGATCAGCGGGCGTTTGCCTATTTTTTTACACGCTGCGGCAAAAGGCACCAGCAGCGAAGCCAGGTCCCAGCTTTCCTGGTAAAAACTTCCGAAATTGCAGCCGATTACAAAATCCTCCCTGTCTTTTACAAGCCATTCAGGAATATCCCCGGCATAAGTATCGTACGGCAGTTTGAGATCTGAGATATTACTAAATATAGGCAGTACTCCTACTTTTATTCCGTGGTTTGAAAGTATCTTCTGGTAAAGAGGGATGCTCGTCTGGATCACCAGGGGTTTTGCTTTTCTTAACAGGGACTGAATGATCTTCTTTTGTAAGAAACCATATATCCTTGCCTTTAGCGCAGCGTTTTTCTTTTCTCCGAGCCAGAGTTCATGGAACATGATCTGAAGCTTGTATTTACCCAGCAGACCGGCAAATGCCTGTGCCATCTTTAAAGGGATTCCTTTAGGCTGGTAGGCATAAGAAACATACTGTAGGCTGATCCATTCAGGATTGATCTTTTTGATATAGGTTTCTGCAAGCAATGCTTTAGCTTTCCAGTCTATGGATGCCGGTATGCGCAGTACTTCTACCTCCGTACCATTGTCTTGTTGAAGAACAGTGCTTGTCTCCGGAATATATTTATCATTGATGGCAATGACTGAAGCTAAATGTCCGCGTGCGATCAATCCGCCTGCTAATTTGCGGGTATAATCACCAACACCATCCCGTCCTGGTTCAAGAGATCCACATAGGAAAACTATTCTCATATTTCTTTCCTCTCGCCAATTTTACGGGCAGGCGTCCCGGCCCAGATTTCATAATCGGGAACTGATTTATTAATCAGTGACCCCGCTCCGACAACACTTCCTTTACCAATCCTTACCCCTTTAAGGATAATGCATCCTGCGCCAATCCACACATCCTCTTCCAGTACAATATCTGCCTTATCTACAGGCTGCACATTTATTTTATAGCGCTTATCTATCTGGTGGTTGATGTCTGCAAAAATTGTGTTACTCCCGATCAGGCAGTCATCTCCAATGGAAATCATGCTGTTACAATTGATCTCACAATTTCTGCCGATAAACACACGGTCACCCAATACTATTCTGTTATCATTTGAAAACGGGTTTTTAACCCAAAAGACTACGTCATCCTGGATATTGCAATCACCGCCGATAGTAACATTGGCCGGCCATTCACATTTGATCTTCCCCAATGATCCGCCAGCTTTTATTTTCAAACCCAGGGATTTCAGGTACTGCCTTCTCACCGAAGAAGTAACTGCGTTTATTTTAGACCGGATTAATGCTAAAGGTGGCTGTTTCATCATTGTTCTTTTTTACGTACCTATAAATCTTCCTAAAGCAGCAGAAAGCTTCAGATCAAGCTTTTTAAAGCTCATTTCATTTTTCGAATACACACTGATCGGCGCATTACAGTATTTAAAATAGTTTTTTTCAAACAGATTAGGCTTTTTACCCTTTAACAGTAATTGCTTAACAAATTTCTTTTTCCAAGGCTTTACAGCATCAATTGCATGGGTCATTAAGTATGCCGGCTGTGAAAAGCCCATGCCTTCCTGGCCGATGATACTGAATATCAGATCAGATGATACGGTTATTGCTGCATTTAACAAATCCTGGTCTCCCTTAAATGAGCGGGTACCATCCTTTTCAAATTGCGAGAGATCCCCGTTTTCCTGCTTATATTTATCTGTAAGACTGATCCACCTCTCAAGCAGTACACGATCATCTTTTTTTATGCCTATGAATCCGCTGTTCACATAATATTCAACCGGATTAAAGTATCGTTCTTCCATACCTGACAGTTTCCTCCAATCGTTTCTCCACGGATGATTTACATGTACAAAAGGAAAAGACAAGTCCATACATAAAGAAATTCCGGTATTTGCCCAGTCGCGAAAAAACCTCCATGGTGCGTTGATAACAATATCAGGGTCGAAATAATAAACCTGTTCTACAGAGGGATAAGTATTAAATACCTCATTCATATATACAGGTTTATAATATCCAAAATGCATTTGTGTACTAAGCGGTTCAAATTTCACTTTTAAAGTGCCCACCTGATAACAGGATTCAGCATCAGCCTTACCCAGTCCGGCTACCCACGAAGGTAAATCGCCTCTGTAGCCCACCAATACCAACCCATCAAAATTGTTGCTGCTTAACGAGTTGATCAGCGCAGCAACACCGAAGTGGTAATGATTTTCGTATAGGGTTACAACAACTTCTTTTAGACTTAATCCTGGCATAATCATCTTCAAATAAAAATAATGAACAGCAAAGTGTTCATTAACGGTTTCGTATAAATTTAGCAGGAACCCCTGCCCAAATCTGCCCCTCAGGAATCGATTTATTAACGATTGAGCCGGCGCCAACAATACTTCCTTTGCCTATGGTCACCCCCTTCAGCACTGCACAATGGGTACCAATCCAAACATCATCTTCCAGCGTTATAGTTTCAAAAGTACAGGCCTGTTTATTAATTGGTATTCCTGCTACATTATCATGGCTGGTATCAACAAAAGTTGTATTACTTGCGATCAGACAATCATTACCTATAATGATCTTTGCACAGGCATTAAACTGGCAGTCAGCCCCTACAAACACATCATTACCAAGCTGAATCATGTTATCGCCAGACCAGGGAGCAACAGTTTTAAACAATACACCATCTTCAATTTCACAGTTGATGCCAAGAAGAACGTTATTAGGCCATTTGCATCTTATTTTTCCCAGTTTGAGGCCGGAGCCCGCTTTAAGGCCTAATCTTTTGTAATAGCTGATCCTCAAAGATTCTGTTATCTTATGGTACTTAAATCGAATACGTAAGGGAATAGACTTTTTCATATGGGTTGATCAGTTTAAGTTCAGCAACTATATCTAATTGTTATTAACTTCTTCTGTAAAACCTGCCGAATAAACGAAGTATTCTAATCAGAATTGATTTATAGCGTACTACGCCATCGCTATAAGGTTTCAATTCAGGAGTATTTACATTTTCCCAGAAAGGAAGATCAGAGGTTCTTGGCGGAACACCACCAATAAAAGAACTCAGATATTTCATCTTCCAGGGCTTAACCCCCATAGGATGTAACATCAGTGCAAGCCCATACTGGAAACCCATAGCCTCCGGGCCGATGCTCGATATGGGTACATTGGTAATCATTGCGGCTAAATTCAATGAATCCTGGTTGGTACTAAATACGGGATATGTCCTGTCATAAACCCTCATTTTCTTCATATCACCACTATGCTTGGCCAGGGTAGCAAAACTTTTATCCCAATCTTTTATAAATTCGGCAGTACCGCGTGTCCAGGACAGGAAGCCACTGTTATAATAGCGTTCGAGGCTTTTATTTACTGTATAACCGTCTTCCTCTGCAAACCTCGCCCATTTCCTCCTGATAGGATTGGTGGCACTCATATCATAATTTACATCCTCACAAAGTCCAATGCCTTCACTTACCCACTCGCCGAAAAAGCTCATCCGGTTAATAATAATAATGTCTGAGTCAAAAAAGAAATACTCCTGGGCCGTTGGTTCCAGCACTTCCGTCAGGTACAAAAACCATTTAGGTTTTTCATGGACCATATGAAGGTCACCAACAATTTCAATGAATTCCAATTCAATACCGCACTTAAGAATAGCAGATTTTCCACGGTCTGAACTTTTTAGTTCAGGAAGCCATGATGGTAAAGTTCCCCGGTACCCTACAATAATTTTATCAACATAAGGGCCGTTCTTTACTACCGAATTTACCAATGCGGCCAGACCTATAAAGTAATGCTTTTCAGCTAGTGTAGTTAAGATTTTCATCAGTAAGTATTTGTTTTTTTAAAGGTCATGAAGCTACCACGATCATTTTTATGGCTATTTGTGAGCGGTATGCCCGTGGTAGTTTCATTGTAATTTTTAAATTTTTTCAGCTAATTATTTGTGGTCAGAAATGTTGGGTATTAGTATTATATATCTTTCAATCTTGATTTGATCTTCTTTGCAGGCACGCCGCCCCATATCTCATAATCAGGAATACTTTTGTTCACAACAGCACCAGCAGCAATAACCACCCCGGTACCTATAGTCACGCCCCCCAGGATTACACTGCCGGACCCGATCCATACGTCATCTTTAACTTCAATCTTGTTATAAATGCATCCCTGCTGCTTCATTGGAATGTTCAGATCATCAAATTCATGATGTGCATCACTAAAAACACACAAAGGAGCGATCATACAGTCCCTTCCTATCTTAAAGTGGTTTCCAACATTGATCTGGGTAGAATGCCCAATAAAATTGTTATCTCCGATCTCAATGATCGATTGTTTCCATGCGCCTCCGGTTCTCAGTCTTACATGATCTTCCAGCACACAGTCATTACCTATAATTACCTGTTCAGGTATCTGCACGAGTATCTTTCCAATTTCATTGTTCTTTCCGATCTGCAAACCCTGCATTTTTAACCAGCTTACCCTGCTCTTTTTGGAAAATTGATCCAGCATAACCCTTATCCGGAACGAAATTCGTGTAATTGTACTTCTATTTTCTGCTTTACTCGAGCCCATATTACTTTTTAAATGTTTTATAATAAAAATTAAGACTATGAATAGTGACAGGATAAAGATTAATAAAGATATTGAACCAGAGCGCTCCCTTCAGGGTACTTACATTGAAGAGAAAAGCACCGGTAACAACAAATATGATGTTGCCTATAATCAATACAGCCGGGTGAGTAGGCCAACCTCTGGAAGAGGAGAGGCTAAAAAACACTCCACTCATTAAGGCCAGGCAACTTGCAAGGATACTTAAGGTAAGCTCTACTTCCAGACCCTGAAATTTCTGTCCCAGGATCCACAGTGCAGGCTGAGGGAAAAGATATACGATTCCGCAAATCGCTGTACAGAGGATAACCATCACCACCTGTATTGTCACAAATTTACTTAACAAGCTTGTCCTGTTATCCGGAAGCCTGGCAAAACGAGGTGTAATTAATGTTCCAAAAAGCACCGTAAATATTGATAATACCATCGACAGTCTTCCCAGTGCCCCGATCTTCGCAATAGATTCCGTAGTACCAAAAAAAGAAATCAGCCATATAGTTATCTGCCCTGAAATACAGTAATAGATAGAGCCCGGCATCATCTTTTTAACGATCTCTATGATGTTCTTCCTGTAACCCGCATCTGGCGGCTGGTTACCTTCGGCAAACTTCGAAACGATCTTTTGCAACTTCATGTTCCCGTACATCCGGGGAATTCCATTGGCCAGCAGGATTATAAAAGTAAAGGGGAAAAAAATTGATAGTGTGGAAAGAAACATCCGAAAAAGGTTAACCATAACCTGATTGGCCTGCAGTGGACGAATATCCTGATGCAGCTTCGGAACGATCTCCAGGAGCGAATCCGAAAGGGCAGCATAAAAAGATGGGATCAACGTAGCTATGATCAATAAGATCACCCATACGGTTGCTCCCTGATGGAGCAAAAGATAGATTAAAATGGGTACAGCCACAAGCAAACTGAAGACGGCAAATTTCCTGCGCAGATCAAGTCCTGTAGATAAAACCAGGCCAAGCTGTTTTTTATCCCTCCAAACTTTTCCGCCCTGGGCCATCACCCCCGCACTGATACCGCCATCGGCCAGTACTGTCATCGTGGACAGCATAGTGTTAGCTAAAGTATAAAAGGCATACTCCTTAGTGGGCAACATTCTAATAATCAGGATTCCGGTCAATAGGCCCGTAGCCTGAACCAGGATTTGTGCAGATCCGGCTATAGAAATCACCCTACCCCATTCAAAAAGTTTTGAATATTTCGGATTGGCATATACCCTGTTTATTAAACTCATCTAATTATTTTTTAAATATTCTGGAGAAAAGACCTTTTTTATCATCCTGCTCCAAGCCATAACCGTAGCCATAGCCATAGCCATAACGGCCTTCGCTTTTTACGTCATTCATCAGAATAGCTATGTTCTTCATTTTGTGGCTGACATATAATTCCTGGGGAATCTCCAATTGCTCCCTAAATGTATATCCCTGACGCACTACGTACAATGTCAGGTCGGCATATTTGCTGAGTAATTGAGCATCAGTTACCATTCCGATTGGAGGTGCATCAATGATAATATAGTCAAATTGCTCATTTAGGTGTTTCATCAGTAAATCCATGCGCTTATTCATAATAATCTCCGTTGGATTCGGCGGAATATTTCCTGAATTGATGATAGAAAGGTTCTCATGAGTTCCTGACGGCTTAATAATATCGGCTGGAGATATGTCAGCTGAAACGATATAGTTAGTAAAGCCGAAATCATTCTTCATCCTTAGTTTATTTGACAAATTGGGCTTTCGCAAATCCATTTCCATCACTAAAACTTTTTTACCGGAAATTGCAAGAACAGTTGCCAGATTGATCGCAATGAATGACTTACCTTCTCCTGACATACTGGAAGTAAGCAAAATTGTCTTTTCATTTTCATTTAAGAAGAAAGCCAGATTTGTTCTCAATGCCCTAAACTGCTCGGAAATAGGAGTTCTCGACCCCTGCTCAACAACTATCGTGTCCAGGATGTTAACACTCTTTCCAATTTCACCAATTATAGAGACCTGTGTATTATTCGTAACCTGTTCTCTTGAATTAACTTTATTATTTAACCTGTCTGCCACAAATATGGTTGCAAAAGGGATCAAGAGCCCTACAAGGATTCCGTATCCCAGAATGTTTGTTCTGATAGGACTAATCGGACCAGTTGAAGCAGGCGGTTCAATGATTTTACAATTTGAAGTATTCGAAGTTTTTGATATAGCTGTTTCCTCCCTTTTTTGCAATAAGAAAACGTATAATTCCTGTTTAATCTGTTGCTGTCTGGACAGGTCTAAGAAGCCCCTTTCCACAACCGGCACCTCATTAACTTTTCCGGCCAGCATATTAGAGCGGGCGTCAATTTTCTCCAGGGAAATATTTAATGCCCTCTTCATACCTTTTAGGCTTGATAGCATATCAGCTCTTGCCAATGCAATCTGATTATTGAGATTTTGCATGTAAGGGTTATCTTCGGTTTGCCCTATACTTCTTTTTTCCTTTTCCAGAACAATTCCGTTATATCTTGCCACGAGGTCAGCAAAATTCGGGTCGTCCAGTAAACCACCACTTGGCACCAGTCTCTGGTTTGTACCAGAATCTTCCAGGTAGCTTTCAACCGAACTGATTATACTCAGCTGTGTTTCAGCTTTAGCCCGCTGCTCCAGATAATCGGCAGTAGAATTTACAAGCAAACTTGATTGTGCAGTTAGGTCAGCCAGCTTATTTTTCTGCTTAAAACTCTGAACATTTCCCTCAACATTTCCGAGCTCTTTACCGACATAGACCAGCCTGTTGTCAATAAAGGCAATTGTACTATCCGCAATTTGATTTTTATCCAATAAATTTCCATCCGTATATGCCTTTATGAGTTTATTCAGAACGTTTTCGGAAAAATCGGACACAGGATCTGTAAAACTCAGGTAGATCATGTCAACTTGCTTTATCGGTATAGACACTTCCAGTTTACTCAACAAATAAGAGACAGTGCTATTTATCGTGGCAACATTAACTATGTAGGTATCTTTTTTATCAAACTGATCTGATTGTTTCTCTACCTGTACCCTACCAAGCCCTGGAACAACAAAGGGCTCATAAAAATTCACAAGCTTATCATATCTCTCATTGTGCAGTTTTACTTTACTACCGCTAAAAGTTACTTCCAGACTTGTAGGCTTTATACTATCCGGTGAATCTAATAAGGTTAAGATGACGGGGCTGTGTTTATAAAGATCAACTGTCAGGATCTTCCCCTTGTGAAAGTAACCGATATATGCCTTTGTATTTCTAACCACTTGTTCCATCAAGTGTCTTGTTTTAAATATCTCTACCTCTCCTTCAACATTGCTTGAGGTACTAAACTGGGTGTTGAGGGCCTTCGCCATTGCATCCTCACCGGAAGTCTGATTCTGGTCGCTCTTGATCAGGATTTTTGCGGTAGTTCTAAAGATTGGGGTGGTGTATCTCAGGTAAATATAAGATACTGACATAAAGACTATTACTGATAGCAGAAACCAGTACCAGTTCCTAAGCATTTTAGCGGCAAGCAATTTAAAATCGACCTGGTTCTTTTCTACGAAGATGTCTTCTTGAGGAGGCATAGAATTACTCATGTTATTTGTTAAAATCCTAAAATCTGGTTACGATAGTGATTATTAGTGTTGCCACCGCGATCGCAACTGTAATCAACTGAGTTCTTGGCGCGTTACTGGCACCAACTTTGGCTTTTGATGGCTCGACGTAGATTACATCATTCTGCTTTAAATAATAATAAGGAGATGCTACAACCTCAGAATTAGTAAGATCCAGTCTGATGATATCCTTTTTATCGCCATTGTCCCTCATCAGCATAACATTGTTTCTCTTTCCTGCGATGGTTAAATCACCAGCTAATGAGATTGCATCAAAAATTGTTACTTTCTCATTTGGTACAATATAGGAAGAAGGCTTTGCCACCTCCCCGAGTACAGTTATTTTGTAGTTCGCAAAACGGACCTGTACAGTTGGATCTTTATAAAATTTTGATGCTTTTGTTTTAATCAGATTTTTTGCCTGGTTGGTGGTCATGTCAGCTACTTTGACAGTGCCAATAATAGGTATTTCAACATTTCCTTCCTCATCAACCAAAAATCCGCTTATTGCAGCACCCTGGTCTGCACCGGTACTACTTGCCCCGGTAGTACCCTGAGAGGTTTGGTTAAAAGCCGAAGGATCTGTTACGTCCTGTGTCTGAATAGTAATCGTTAAAATATCATCCACTTGAATAAGGGGCTGTTTAAAAGCGGCCTTGGGGATCTGTGTATACTTCAGATTCAGCGAGTCCAGGTTTGATAAATAAACTACATTAGGCGTACTTCCACACGATGAAACAAGGCAAGCCCCAAGGATGAGGACCAATAAAATGAGATTATTTTTTTTGTAGATTTTAGACATAGAAATGCTGGATTGTTTTATACTTCAGGTTAGTTGGCAGATTCATTTTTAAAAATGAAAAACTGACAACCGTAAAGGATTTCAGAAAAGTTACGGAATGACCCGGATTCACCCGGTTAGAAGGGTCGGACTTGTTATACCATGTATGAACATGGTATAGAAAACTAACAATATTTTTTCTTCCAAAAAAAGAGAACATCAATATAATTTCTTAAGTAAAATTGAAATCAAGCTTCCTAACAGCACAATTATTATAAAATTTTATATTCTACTAAGATAAGATATTTTGACATACTATAATCAAGCGTGAGCATCGTATACATATTATTATTTGATTATATTAACGTTAAATGTCTTAAATATCATAGAATACATCAAACAGTGTTTTTATTATTCTCTTTTTAATACCCCACGAATTGAAAACGCAATGTTTTAAGTATTATTACATCAAATATGTTACATAAAATTTGATTTTCTATAAAAAATTTAGAAAATCGGCATTCCAAATCATTTTCCTTCTTCTAATTATGCTTCAACAGTGATTTTACGAAAAAGTAACTTTTAATTAAAAAACAAATATAATGCCAGTCATAGGACACTTTAACAGCATCTTAGTGTACATAATACCACAAGTGCAATATACGTATTTATACATATAATTACTCCTAAAAATAGGTTATTAATAGATATAATGCCCTTTTTTATTTATTTTCTTTTTCTATTTTTCGATGGTATTCCTATTTTACATTCTTATATACCAGACTATGCCATGCTAAAAATTCTAAAAAAAATAAGCTTAAAAAAAACAGCGTTAAATGGTGGCTGAGTAAAATGTAGCATCAATTTACCGGATTACAATAATAAATCTGATCATCATATACATTTCATCCAGTCAAGATTGAATCCGGGAAAATTATTGAGATCAAGGTTGATTTCTTTTATAAATACCCTCAAAACCCAAAGGATATTTATGTAACTTAATAGCGTAATTTCCTGACTTAATCTTTACTACATATATGACTATTCCCGTACTTAAAGATTTAAGTCAACGAAGCGCATCTGCAGACATTCTAAAAACAATTTCAATAATAGCGGTGGTATTCATCCATGGATCACATTTGTTTCCGTTTACACCATCAAACCTCGATTTTGATCGTGCACACCTGGATTTTTTAAAGAATGCGTTCAGATTCTGTGTACCGGTATTCATATTTATATGGGCATACTTTATGGAAAAAACCACTATAAAAAAAGGCGCAGGCAATTCGCTTGCCCGCTTCTATAAGTTGCTCATCCCTTTTATCTTTTGGTCATCGGTTTACTTTCTGCTGATAGCCAACTTCAAACAACTAAGTGTAGGGGCCATCATCAGCAAACACTGGACAGGCTACGGATGGTCCGGTCAATATTATTTCATAATTTTATTCCAGCTTCTTCTCTTATTCAGCACTATCCGCTGGATTGCGCTCAGATTCGAAAGATTTGTACCAATTATATATATATTATCAATTCTGTTCTACGGCTTTATCACCTACTCACACTGGTTTCAAATCGGGATCATTGGAAAACTTAGTTACAGGCCTTTTTTTTATTGGATGCCGTATGTAATTCTGGGCGTACTTTATGCCCATAAAAACATTTTCAGGTTTTCATTCCCGGCTGTAGCGGTGATTATCTCACCGCTGTTGATCCTTATTGAAATTTATTGGCTACATCCACCACTGGAAAACATCTATATGCTTCCCAGTGTCTTTATCACCTCACTTGTTTTGCTAAGTTCAATGCAGTCAAAATTAACATACGGAAACATTCCGCCATATTTAGGGAAATCTATTCAGGCGCTGGCAAATTATACGCTGGGTATATTTTGTATAAATCCACTTATTATAATTATCGTAAGCAGTCTGGTAAGAAGAACAGGGTTTTCGATAGAGTTTCCGGGAGGATCTATTTTATTGCCGCTGATATCCACGATATTTATTTGTAGCGCCTGCATATTGCTGATCAATTTTATAAAAAGAATCAGATTGGGAATATTGGTTGCTAATTAGCGCTACACATTGTCCGGACCCGCTTTAGATAATTGGTATTTACTATATTTTATAAAACGCAACACAGTATTCAATAACCAGTTAAAGAAATCCTTCCAGCTATTCTTATAAGATTCAAAAAGCAGCCCCAGGATAACACAGAGCGCCAGGGCGATCACTCCACCTATTGCCCATTGGAATATAGGGTCTAAGGAAGTCGGCAAAATGCATTTGGCAAGAACAAGCAACGGAAAATGCAACACGTAAATCGGGAACGTTAAATTTGCAATTATCCTCATTCGTTTTAAACTCGGGCTTTCTTTCAGCTGCGGTTCAATATCCGTAGGTAAAAGCCATATCGCCAGGGCAACGAAAAATCCAACAATCCAATCCGTCAAAAATGCAGCACCATAGAATAATGGAGCAGACCCAAAAGCGTAGGGCATTGGAGGGAGCATTAGCATCAATGCGATACTAAAAACCATAATTACGGCTACCAATATCCAGGATACGCCGATTCGCAGCTGTGGCTTTTTTAAATGGAAGGCAGCCCATCCCATTACCCAGATCACCATCATTGCAAGAATTTTAGGACCAACAAACGCAGCGACCACCAGCGGCAAGATCCAGCCTTTCCAACCATCGAAACGATAAATGCAAACACCAAATAAAACATAATACCAGAATTCATAACCCAAAGACCAGACAGGACTATTAATTACAGGTGCTGCAGACATGAACCATATTTCATTACAATAGATCAAAGACAGAAAGTATCTGGGAATATTATTCCCTTTATCAAAGTCAGCATAAATAACAGGGTTTACCAGCAGTGCTATTAACGCGCAAAGAATAGTAATGGCAATAGCCGGGAAATAGACCGAACATAAGCGGGTAAGGCGCGCTATAGCATATTGATAAGCTGACCTGTGACCATTAACTGTGGTATATGCAATAACGTATCCGGAAAGCACAAAAAAAACAACTACAGAGCCATGCGCCGAGCGGCTTGGTACCAAATCATTCCAATGCGAAGGAAACCAGATCCCCCTGCTATGCGCCGCCAGCACAACGAGCGCACACAACAGACGTAACAGATCTAAAACAATACTTGAAGCACCTTTCAGACTTTTTGCATGAGGAGTTATCATAATGAGAGACGAAATTAAGATGAAGTTTACAGGTTAAGCTTCGCTGATCTTAAACAAGCGGTATTTTCCGAATTTAAAAATGCGTACAACGATGCTCAATAACCAATCGAAGAAATCTTTCCAGCTATTTTTATAAGATTCAAATACCAGACCTAACAAAATGCAAACCAGTAAGGTTACCGATCCACCTATAGTCCATTGCATTCCGCGGCTTAAAGTAACGGGCAAAATACACCTGGCTAATACAAGGAGAGGATAATGAAGTACATAAATCGGGAATGTAAGATTTGCTATCATTCTTACGTTCTTCAACGCTTTACTATCTTTTAACCTTGGCTCAACATCCGTTGGCATCAGCCATATTCCTACAGCAACAAAAACCCCAACAATCCAGTCTGTAATGTATGCTGCGCCCCAGAACAAACGCGGCGTTCCAACTTCATGAGGCATACCCGGCAGCACCACCATCAACACAATAGCGATTGACATCAGCAGGGCCACCAAAATCCAGGATACATCTATTCTTAACAAAGGCTTTTTTAAGTGAAAAGCAGCCCAGCCCATTACCCAGATCAGCATCATCGCTAAAATTTTTGGTCCTACAAAAGCCGCAACAAGGAAGGGGATGATCCATCCCTTCCATCCTTTGAAGCGATAGAAGCATACTCCAAACAACACATAATACCAGAATTCATATCCTAAGGACCAGACCGGTCCATTAATTAACGGTGCCGATGATAAAAACCATATTTCATTACAATAAACCAAAGTTATCAGGTACCGGAACAAATTATTGCCCCGGTCATGCTGTGCATAAACTTCAGGGTTGATGGAATGGGCAGCAAGCGCACAAAGAATAGTGACCGCAATTGCAGGAAAATAAATAGAACATAACCGGGTGAGGCGTGCAAGTGTATATTGATACGCAGATCTGTGACCGCTCGATGTTGTATAAGCAATTACGTATCCCGAAAGTACAAAAAATATAACTACAGAGCCGTGCGACAAATGGCTCGGCAAAAGATCATTCATATGTTCAGGAAACCAAACTGCCTGACTATGAGCAAATAACACCACGAGCGAACATGACAAACGTAACAGATCTAAAACAATACTGGAAACACCCTTTAAACTTTTTGCGGACTGAGCTAACATATAAGACCAATTAAATTGCCCTAATCTACAATTTTAAATTAATATTTTAGAAAAGATTATCTCAAATTATTTAAGCAAATTTTACGTCAGAAAATTTTTTTTAATAAAAAAAATTAATTACCAAGAGACATATCTTTACAACTTATAGCTCTTTGAGTCAAAACTTATCGTACTTTTGAAGAATAGTTTAAGAATGAGAAAAGCAGCTTCTATATTCTTGATCTACGCGGGTCAGTTATGGGTATGTCAGATCGTATTGGACATCATAATGCATTACAAAAAATAAAGACTGTAAAAGATAATTTTAACCCTAATCAGCAATGTCCGTAGAGTCAGAAATTAAGTGGATATATCCTGAAAAGAAGTATTGGAAATGTCCTATCTGCGAAATCGGGTACCTTGACAGGAGAGTCCCGAGAGATCCCTTCGTAAAATATTTGCTTTTTTGGAGAGATGTGAAACGTTACAAATGTAACAACTGCCAGGCGAAAGTATATATTAAGAAAAGAGCCAGGGTAAAACAGATGACTTAAATCTTATCAGCCTCAACACACCCTAAATACCTTGAATTAGAAGCCCGCTTCCCATCCGAAGACACCAGGAACATCCACCCGTGAACAATTCCTCTGAAAACACTTAAGTTCAGCGTTACATCAACGCGGGCATCCCTTCGGACTGCGATGCGACTCAGATAATTTATCTGTCTGCGGCGCAGTGTTGAGCTGAAGAAGCAGAGATGAATACTATCATTTTCCTCTACACCTAATTTTAGACGGGATGGGTTTATCCATTCGACAGAAATTGTACCATCTTCCTTTTTTAACAGATATGGGTCGTACACATGATCTAAAGATCCTTTACTCAACTGAATCTGAGATTCATCTATGGTAAACTCAGGGTATGTACCCAGTACTGCAGTATGAATATTACTCTTTACTGCGGCATTCATCCCGGTCATCTTACTTCTCCTGGAGTAAAATCCAACCGCTATAACTTTACTGAACGGACTTAAAAACCGTGAGATCAACCCCAGACGGGAACGCTGCTTCAGTTGACTAGCATTAGGTTTCCTGGCAGTCTTACCCGGCCTGGACCGACCGATCTTAAGGTGCCTCCATCTGCACATTACCGTCTGCCCTACCCTGCCATTAAATTCTCCGGCTGCTCCCGGTCTGTAGTGTGCCATAGCCCAAATTTATGTGGTGAATAGTAAACTAAATACTTACACGTGTCTGATCACTTGCAGGTAAAATAAACTGCCCCGTATAGGCACTATCAGAAACTCTCTTACGATCAGAAGATATAAAAGTTATATAAGTTTCCAATATAGTCGGTTTGGGATTTTTAAGCATTGAGAACTGCGCTTTACCGCCGCCCCTGTTTCCGGCATACAGAACAAAATCTGCACTTTGTAACTCCGGGAAGTAAACAAGGATCATGACCTGATCGTCCGCGCGAAATTGATTTGGTACCAGGTACGTATTCCATGTAAATTCCAATCCACCATCATTCTGATTCACTTTTAACCCTGGTGTGGCCTCCATTTTACCCTTACTGAAAAGAACCTTAGTGAAATCTATTTCCTGGTTTGGATACTCACCCTTCACGGCATTCAGAAGCGTATGTGACAGGATAAGATCATTTGGCGTCTTTTTGGCAAGCTGAGCTTCAGTTTTAAAGCCTATTTTTATGAATTCCCGAACCGGCTCAATCAGCTTATTTGCTACTTTTACCCTCTGCCTGTATTTGAGCTGAAGTTCAGTAGCCGGTTTGGTACTCTTACCTATTTTACGTTTTACAACTTTGCCAAGTCTTATATAAGTAACTGTATCGCCGAGTCTACCTATAAAGCCATCAAATGAGTTAATGTTTGCGGTTGCCATGGGGTTGGGTTTAATACATAGTTAATCTTTGAATACAAGATAAATATATTTCAAATACGATGCAACAGTTAAATAAAAGTTTTTTAATGACATAACTAGGGTCATATCAACACAGAAAGCAATAATAGTTCTCCTCTAACAACAGTAACGTAGAAAATACCTGATATTTTACCGAAGTTTAAAAGGGGTTTGGAACGGGTTTGAATTGTGTTTGAAAAGAGTTTAAAACGATAACCTGGCGTTTCAAACCCGATTCACATTCGCTTTAAGCCCCTCATAGGTATCACCTGAATATGGATTAAATGCAATTATAAATTTTGTAAATACAAATAGTGACCTATTGGTACCATGTTAAATGTAATAGATGAATAACAGACTGGAGCAGCTACATTTGAGCGGGCAATAGCCATTCAGACTTTGACCCGGAGTGTTCATTTACCTAACTGAAAATCTCTTTGTTACCAAATTCATAGTTCCCTATTTTTTTAAAGAGTGCACCATTTCTGATAGCTGAAGATAATATAGATAAATGTTTATCATGGTGCAGGTCAGTTCCGGCGAAATCATAAAGTTTATGCTGTAGCAGAAATTCAGCCATTTCCTGCACACCTTTACCGTAGTACCCCAGAACAGAAAGCAGATTTAACTGTAAATGACAACCTAACTCTTTGATTCTGCTGTAACGTTCACTATGTTTATGATAAAACCCATATCTCTCAGGGTGAGCTAATATAACCTGGTATCCTTTAATTTGCAGATCAAAAATGATCTGATCAATATTTGGTGTCTCTGTCAGGTATGACATTTCAATCAGGATATAATTTTCCTTGAGCGTGAGCAAACCTTCAACTGCCAGGAAGTCGCTCTCGGCCATATATTCCGCAGCAGCACCTAATTCTACCTTCAACCCTGCTTGCGCGACACTTGCAACAACAGATGACAACACCGGCAAAATAGTTTCCGGGCTGTTGGGATAAATGTCACTATAGATGTGAGGAGTACAGATAAGTTTGGAAAAGCCAAGCTCCTGAAGCTGATGAATATAATTTACAGACTGCTCCATATTTTTTGAACCATCATCTATTCCCGGCAGAAGATGTGAATGAATATCAACACCCAGCCATTCTATATCACTAACTTTATTATCCTTTTTAAAAAACGAGAACATCAATACATTTAATTAAGTAAAACCCAGATTTCCTGTCATCTCCTATTGCGCAAACAGTATTGTAAGAACGTAAAACAACAACTCAAATTACACTACACCTTATTCCTGAAGATAGCCATAAATATATGTATTTATTAACGACAACACCATTTGCCCCTTTCATAGTTTTTATGGAACTTAGCGACAAAATATGCAAAAACCTGTTGCCGTAATACTGTTAAACTGGAATACTCCGGTCCACACTTCAAATTGCATTTCTTCCCTACTTACGTATGGTGATACCAGCACTTTTGATATCATCGTGGCTGACAACGGATCTACAGATGGATCGTTAGGAAAGCTGCAGGCTCAATTCCCTCAGCTTACTTTTATTGATAACGGAGAGAATTTAGGGTTTGCCGAAGGAAATAACAAGGCGATACGATACGGCATCAGTAAAGGTTATACATTTTCGCTGATCATGAACAATGATACCGAAATTGATGAAGACGTGATCAGAGGGCTACTCCTGCATTTACATAACCACTCTGCAGCGGCGGCAGTACAACCATCAATTTACTGGATGCACGATAAGGCCAGGATCTGGAATGGACAGGGTCGCTACAATAAGTTTATCGGAAAAGTATATTCCAGGAAAAAAACTTACGCCGAAACAATTGAATTTACAAAAGCAAGCTGGCTAACCGGCTGCTGCATCCTTATAAGGAATGAAGTATTGGAAAAAGTAGGTTTATTCAATAAACAATTCTTTTTGTATGATGAGGATGTGGAATTATCTTTCAGGATCAGGTCTGCAGGGCACGAGTTACACTACCTGCCTCATTTAAAGATATATCATGAAGCCGGTGCCTCAGGCCAATTGGCTACCCGGGAGAAAGAAGGTACATTAAGTCCCGTTATTCACTACTACGTAAGCAGGAACAGGATCTGGTTTTTAAGAAAATTTGGGAATCCTCTATTTTACCCCGCTATGTTTATATATTACCTGCCGTATTACCTGGGGGTACTTTCCTATTTTTTAATCAGAGGCAGACAAAAAAAGGCAGGATTTTTATTTAATGGATTGAAAGATGGGTTTTTCACACCGGAAAAGGTAATTTGGCCCGAATCCGGGCAGATCAAAAATAGCATCACATGATTATCTTCCCATTGATTTTTTTATTTTCTTTCGTTATTTCGATGAAAGAGATCATTAAGGGAAATACCCATGGCTTCCTCTTGTTCATCATTTTTGGTCTCTCTATGTATTCGACAGCGATGTCGGTAGCCTTCATGATAGGACTGAGAGACATCATCCCTGCCTTCCAGTTCTTTAAAGAGGGGATTATCCTCACTGTACTGATTGTCAATCTTTTTAGCCTCCGGAAAAGGCCCCGTTTCCACCTGATTGATTACCTGATATTTTTCTTTCTGATTTACACTACGATATACGCATTTCTTCCAATAGGAGAACAAAGCCTGGTGAACCGCTTAATTGCGCTGAAAAGCACCTCGTTTTTTGTGATCGTTTATTTTGCCGGGCGCTTTTCAGATCCTACCAAAATCTTTATCAATAAGTACTTCAATTATATTATGCTGCTTACTATCGCCGCGGGTGCTGTGATCTGTCTGGAAGTACTTTTCAACCAGCACTTACAGACCATAACAGGTTACGCAGACTACAGTTATTACTTTTTTAATTTTGAGCCCAGCGGAAGTTATGGCCTTAGCTGGACGTTTGAATCTGAAGGGGGATTTAAAAGATTTGCCAGTTTCTTTGCGAATCCTCTTGAAAATGCGGGGGCCACTCTGATTGCTCTTGCCGTTATCGGTGCGCTATATACAAGGGATGATAATAAATTTAAACCCGATCTTACCGGGATACTTGCATTGGCAGCCAGCTTTGCCTGTATCACCTTCGCCATTTCGAGGGCGCCGTTTGTCAGCTATTTCCTGGTGATCTATATTTATGCACTACTCACCAAAAAAAAATATATCACTCACACTATCCATTTGGGCTTCGCCGCTGTTGCGCTTTATTTTATCTGGATCATCAGCAGCTTTGAAGATAAGGCCAGCGGAATTGCCGAGGTAGTTATCAACACCTTAAACTTCAGCAACCCCTCCAGCATAGGCCACGTAGTAGAATGGGTCCAGGGGATTGATTCTATGATCAGCAATCCTTTCGGACTAGGATTGGGCACCTCAGGGCGTGTTGGTGGTTCATTAGGAGACACAACAGGGGGTGAAAATCAATATATAATTATTGGTGTACAGGCAGGGGTACTGGTATTGCTCTGTTACATGACCGCATATATTTCCCTGATCAGAACCAGCCTGCGATGGCTGCCCCGGCTGAGAGGGAGGGAAAGAAAGGTCTGCATGTTTCTATTGTTATTCAAGATAGCATTATTCATACCTTTGCTTACGTCAGAGGTGGAATCATCATCATATATTTCTTACATGAACTGGTTTTTCTCAGGATTGTTCATCAGCATCATCATGCAATATAAAAAGGACCAGGAGGTAAGTTATGCTCATTGAAAAAATCATCCGGAAACTTAAGCGCGATCCTGATTACAAATGGGAAAGCAATTATACCGCAAGAGACCTAACAGCGGTCACCAGCAGGCGCATGGTTCAAATCATCAGAGGTATATTTCTACGGCCTTTTCTTAAAAAATCTTCAGGGGTTCTTTTTATTGGAAGCCGTGTAAAGATCAGCCATGCCTATCAGTTAACTACCGGTAAGAACACCATTTTTGAAGATAATGTATATATCAATGCCCTCTCAGAAAACGGCATTACCATGGGTGATAATGTTTCGATAGCCAGAGACTCCATATTAATCTGTACAGGGGTAATTGCACAAAAAGGTACGGGAATAACCATAGGAAACGGAACAGGAATAAATGCCCGGGCTTATCTTTCAGGCCAGGGTGGTATACATATTGGAAATGAGGTGATCATTGGCCCTAACGTAAAGATATTTTCTGAAAATCATAATTACGCAGACCTGAGCAGGACTATTAAAGCCCAGGGGGTAACCAGGGAAGGCGTAGTGATCGGCGACAACTGCTGGATAGGTGCCGGGGTTACTATTCTGGATGGAGTGATCATTGGCAATGGATGTGTAATTGCGGCTGGCAGTGTGGTTAGCAAATCTATCCCGGAAAACTCAGTTGCAGCAGGGATTCCTGCAAAAATAATCAAAAGCAGGGCACCTGAAATGCCGAAATAGTTACTGGTTAAATACTCAAAATCGGTCTGTCCGTTATTATTCCTCTCTTTTCTACACTACATGTCGTTAGTATTTGTCTTCTAATTATATCTTTGTTAAAACGAGTAAAACCGGGATTTCTAATTGCAAATTAATTTCCCGGAGGTAACGGATGCATGAAAAAGAAATTAACAATTGGTATAGATATACGAGATTTGAGATTAGCCAAAACAGGCACAAAAACTTATCTCGAAGAATTCTGCAAAGCATTCAGAGAACTGAAGGACGACGACTATCATTTTTGTTTTCTTGACACCTCTCTTCCCGTCTATACAGGCCAGAGTAAGATTGGCAAGTACCTGGAACATTTTAATTACCAGTTTTGGAAACAGGTCTCACTTCCGGTTAAAGCTTACTTTAACAATTGTGACGTGTTGTTTTGTACCGATAACTTTGTTCCGCTCATCCGCCTGGGCTATCAAACCGTACCGGTTTTCCATGACGCCTTTTTCTTCGAAAATCCGGAACATTATGGTAAGCTCTGGTTAAAACTATACCACCTTACAGCCATTCCCGCAGCCAAAAAAGCAGCGTTCATCGTCACCCCCACAAGTTATGCTCAGCAACAAATCCATAAATACACCGGAATTGCATTAGATAAACTCAAAGTTATACACGAAGGGCCAAAAACTATGGCACCGGTCATTCAGGGGAAGATGACCTCGAAGTACAATCTTCAGTCATTAAACTACATTCTCCACGTAGGCTCGATGTTTAAAAGGAAGAACATCCCCGCACTGATCTATGCCTTTAAACAATTAAAAAACAACACTAAAAATTCAGTTAAACTGGTACTTGCGGGCCCCTCTTCTTCAAGTAATGGCAGTAATGATTTTGACGCCGTTCTTGAAGCCATCAAGAGTACCGGCCTGGATGAAGACGTTGTTATAACGGGTTATCTGACAGATAAGGAGCTGGCAGATATATATGCAAATGCTTTAATGTACGTTTTCCCCTCGGTAAATGAAGGGTTCGGCATTCCAATACTAGAGGCATTCCAATACCAGTTACCTGTGCTTGTTGCCAACAATACAGCCTTGCCTGAGGTAGGAGGAGACGCAGTACTGACCTTTAATCCTTACGATACTCATGATATCTTTATCAAAATGAAGATGGTGATGGAAAATGAAAATTTAAGAAAAGATCTTATTGCCAAAGGACAGCGCCGTTTAAAAGATTTCTCCTGGGCAAAATCTTCGCTACAGCTCCTGGCTCTAATTAAAGAACAGTTGTAATAGATATGTTATCCCTAACTTCAGGCTATTGATGAAGTTTAAATTGTATATTTAATTTTTACGTAATCAGCTACCTTTTATATAATCCTAATGAGAAAATTAGCACTACTATTTTTTATTACTATTAATGCATTTGTTTGTAATGCTCACAAAAAGAATTCGTCACAAATATCAAAAGGTGATCCTGTAAAAGGTAAATCGGTTATTTCTGCTAAAGCAACATCTTCGGCTGTTTTTCCAATAATTGCCTGGGTTGGATTACCTCAATATTTTACAACGCTTGCGAAATATCAGGAATTAAAAGCTTCGGGTATGACACAAAGTTATTGCCCTTTTACCGATTCGAATGCAATGGAAGCAGCACTAAACATGGCTCAGAAAGTTGGTATTAAATTATTTGTTGCCTGCCCGGAGTTGACCAGCAAGCCGGAAGAAACCGTAAAACGGTTTATGAACCATCCTGCCTTAGCAGGTTATTATATAAGTGATGAACCCGGGGCAAGTGCATTTCCAGGACTAAGTTTATTAATTAAACGAATAGAAGCTATTGATAAAAAGCACCTGTGTTATGTAAATCTTTTTCCTAATTATGCTGTAGAGAGTCAATTGGGGACCAAAACTTATAGTGATTACGTAAATATTTACATGCAGCAAGTTTCTACCAAGATAATATCTTTTGATCACTATCCTGTAATTGGAGATAAAAGTGAGTCAATCCGACCTGAATGGTACCATAATTTGGAAATAATCGCTGATGCCGCGAAGAAATACAATAAACCATTCTGGGCATTTGCTCTTTCTGTTGCATTTAGTCCATATCCTCTTCCTACATTGGCCTCACTGAGGCTTCAGGTATACAGCGATCTAGCCTATGGAGCACAAGCCATCCAATATTTTACTTACTTCACTCTTACCGATCCAAACAATAATTTTAATAATGCACCTCTGGACCCTCAGGGAAAATTAACTGTTTCTTATGGACGAGTACAACAAATGAATAAGGAGATAAAAAGTCTATCGGGTGTTTTTTTAGGAGCAAAAATGATTTCTGTAGCTCATACAGGGAATACGATTCCGTTTGGAACCAAATCTCTGACTAAGTTGCCAAAACCTATAAAATCACTGAAAACCCAGGGTTTGGGAGCTGTTGTTTCTGTATTGAAAAAGAACGGCATTTCATACATGGTAATCGTCAATCGGGACATTGCATCCCCAATGAACTTGCAAATGGTATGTGGTACTGGTGTAAGCAGAGTATTAAAAAACGGATCGGTAGCAGCCATAAAATCGAATACACGTCTTAGTGTGGGTCCTGGTGACGTATCGATTTATAAATGGGCTGACGCATTAAACTAAATTTAAGGAAATATTAAAGTGAGACTAAAGTATCATGGAGAATTAATCAGGATTCCTTAAAAATGCGAACATGCTCATCGGCTACACTCTCCCAGTTAAAGACACTTAATGCGCGTTCCTGAGCACTGGTAGCAAGTCTTTGCATCTCCGGATAGTTCTGCTCGGCAAAATTGATTTCTTCGGTTAGCGACGTTATATTACCCTTTTTAAACTTTCTTGCTGTATCCAGTACCGCATATTCGTTCTCTTCAATATCACTGACAATCAAAGGTACGCCTAATCCCATAACAGTAAGTACAATTGGAGACAACCCCTCGACATCAGATGGCTGGATATAACAATAGGCATTTTTTATCAGCGTATTGGTCTCATCCCCGTATACAAATCCAGGGAACAGGACATTTTCATTGGAAAGATCAATCAGCTGCTGCTCATAGGGAGAAGGATTTGGAGATCCGCCGATCAAAACAAGTTTCTTTTTACTCATGGAACCGGTAAATCCCGGTATCAGGTAGTGTAAACCTTTATCTGGAATAAACCTGCCAACAAAAAGGAAATATTCACCTTTTTGTAAATTCAACCTCTCCAGAACACCGTTATTCTCCGGCCAGGCCGCAATCTCACTACCAAAAGGAATGAATGCAAATTTTTTATTGAAGCGGTCTTCAAAAAGTTTTTTAGCGATTACATTATCAAAAATGACCTCATTTGGGAAATATGCGGTGATATAAGCAGAGATTTGGAGGTATAACTTGGCATACCAGGTCCATTTATCACGTTTCCAGTCTACCCCATCCTGACTGATAAATACCTTTTTACCAAATAAACGCAGCGGCAATGCCCAGATGCTGTTTCCTCCATTCTGGATATGCACTACATCCGCAGTATTGTTAAAGATAATATCAAAAGTGGCCTTAAAAGAATGAAGTAAGGTATCAAATCCACTGCGGGGAATTGTTTTTATAGTTTTTACCTGTACGCCTTTATATTCCTTAATGTCTACAAAAACATCTGGATAACGTCTGTTATAGGCAACAACACTGTGTCCTCTGGCAACTAAGCGCGGGAACAGCTCCATTGCAAATTTATCCGCCCCGGCCGCACCCTTGGCAGGTGGAATAGACCGGAAACCAAAAGCAGCAATACGCATTCAATAAAATTTAAACGTTTTCCTTTAGAAGAATGTCTTCTTTTTCCTGTAGAAGAACCGCTTCCTTGACCGCAAAGTTTTCACGTACGAAATCACCAAAGTAATCTGAAACATACTCGTTCAATGCTACCTTCCAGTCGCGCATCATATTCAGATTCCTCAGATCAAGTTTTTTGTTAATCAGGCGTTCCGAAGGAGGGCGGGGAGCAAAATAGGTATCCTTAAAATAATCTGAAGTAACCTCGTGGAATGTAACTTCATCTTTTAATCCTAAAATACTTACCAGCTCTTCAGCTACTTCTCTCCTGCTGGTTTCTCCATTGCATACCAGGTTATACAAACCCCAGTACTCATTCTCAAAAAGCGCTTTCACGTTTTTGGCGAAGTCTACAGTGAAAGTAGGTGTACCATCCTTATCATTTACAATATGCAGTTCGCGATTTCCTGAAGCAAGCTGCTTGATGATCTTGTTGATAAACTTTTTATCCTTCTTAGGCCCGCCACCCATCATCCAGCCAGCACGGCAAATGATAGATCTTTCCGCATTTTCACGTACATAACGCTCGCCCATGTATTTGGAGCGTGCATAATGGCCCAGAGGATTAGGTTCATCCCAATCATCATAAAAATCTTTAGTACCATCAAAAATCCCGGCAGTACTGATATATAAGATGGGTATCTGTAATTCGTTGGCAATGATTACCGCATTTTCAACAGCTGTTGTATTGGTGAGGTAGGTTTCGTCTATATTCGTCTCACAAAATTCCAGGTCAGTGTATGCTCCGAGGTGGAAAAGATAATCAGGGCTAAAAGCTTTTACATCATCTTTGTAATTTTTGAAGTCTCTGAAATCCAGAAGACTTAACCAGTCCTCATTTACATCCTTATCGGTACACTTAATATCATAATCATTCTTGAAAACACGGTAGAAAGCTTCACCAAGCATTCCGCCCGCACCAGCGATGTAAATTTTTTTCTTCATTCCGAGATTAATACAATTCGAATCAATAATTATCAGATTTCAATATGAACCAACAATTTGAACTTGATGAGCCCCAAAAATAGCTTTTTTTTCTTCAATCAAAAATGTTTTTTGATTACTGATTCTATATCGCAATGTATTTATATCTATTATTTCTATAATTAATTGATTAAATACAGGCATCTTTGGAACTGATTAAGTAGATACACAGGCATAAAAATTATGCCATTTTATTATTTTTATAGAATTCTTATCCTTTATGAATATTCTTGTAGCGAACTGGACGTGGTATCCGAGTGGTGGCGACTGGACATATGTTGATAATATCACCACTCTCTACCGTGAAAAGGGACATACTGTCATCCCTTTTTCAATGAAGGATGACAGGAATTTTCCCAGTCCCTGGTCGCGCTTTTTTATAGAAAATATCGACTATAAAAAGATTGATAAAAAAAGCATCAGCGCCGGTTTACAGGTGGTCAAAAAAAGCATTTACTCTACAGAGGCCAAGCAAAACCTTGAGCGTCTGTTAGATGAGATAAAAATAGATCTTGCGCATATCAATGTGATACACCATTATATTACCCCTGTCATCTTAAAAACTTTAAAAGATCGCGGGATTCCTATCCTTTGGACATTGCATGAATATACCCCGATCTGTCCTGAGAGCACCTTCATCAGCCACGGGAAAATCTGCGAAAAATGTTTCGGCGGAGCTTTCTACCACTGCGCCACAAATAATTGTAAAAAAGGATCACTGCCGGCCAGCATTGTAGCAGCTACGGAAAACTATGTTCATAGCTTTTTGAACTATTATCAGTACGTTGATCATTATTTGTGTCCTTCAATGTTTCTTTATGACAAATTCAGGTCATTTAATTTTTTCCCGGAAAAATTAGTCCAGCTCTATCATGGATACCAGTACAATGAAGTAGAAGCGGTACAAATGGCAAGTACCGGGATAACAGAAGAAAGGTATATTGTATTTGTTGGGAGGCTGGAAAAAATAAAAGGCGCACATACAGTACTGAAGGCTTTGGCAGAAAATCCGGATATCCATCTCAAACTGGTTGGTACCGGAACACAGGAAAAAGAACTCCAGGCCTACGCAGAAACAAATCAGATGACCAACGTTACCTTTATGGGCAAGCAGTCCAAAAAGCAGACGCTGGAAATTATTAATGGTGCAGAATTCCTCATTTGCCCATCAGAATGGTATGAAGTACTCGGCTTTACAGTGGTCGAAGCAATGGCTCTGGGCAAGCCGGTAATCGGCTCTGACATTGGTGCCATTCCCGAAATGGTCATCAACGGAGAAACAGGCATATTATTTGCTCCGGGCAATGCGCCCGAGCTTTCAGAAAAGATCAGGGCCCTATTTAATGATCAGGAAGCTATCCTGAGCATGGGCAAAAAAGCAAAAAAACACATTCATCAAATCATCAATACAGAAAAACATTTTAGTGGTTTGCAAAAACTCATACCTTCACTATAACATATGAACCCGACATGATTAAAATAGTATTTTAATCATCAAAGGCTCCATCTAACAAATAAATAACAATAAAAAAACAGATGAAACATATATACCATATCCTCATTTTTACCGTCCTTATTCTAACAGGCCTTAACAGTTCCGCCCAGGTTGTATATGAAAACCCGAATAACCCGGTATATAAATACCTCTCCCGCCAGGCACAAAAAGGAAATATTGAATATAATGACCTGATCCAGCCCATAAGCCGCCGTGATATCGTAGGGTATCTGAATACCTTACAGGGGCAAGTGGACAAACTTTCATCCAGAGAGGAGAAGGAACTGGCATTTTACCAGCAGGAGTTCTCTGAGTTTAATGACGATTTCAAAGACAGCACTACCTTCTTTAAAAAAGACCAGTATGGCCGCAGAAGGTTCCTGTCTGTAAAAGATAAAGACTTCTTTTTACGCGGAGACCCGGCACTGTCTTTTGAAACTTTTAATGGCGGAGGCAAAAGTGTATTCAGAACTGCTACCGGACTGACTTTTTGGGGCCACGCCGGAAAACACATTGGCTATCAATTCTATTTTCAGGATATTACCGACAAGGGGGACGGCATAGACAGCAACAGAAGATTTACTCCTGAAACCGGAATTCTGAGGACAGCGAATGTAAATCCAAATGCAAAAACAGTAAACTACAGCAATTTCAGGGGTTCCATCAGTTACAGTTGGAGCAATGGATCAATCAGCTTTGGTCAGGACCAGATGTTATGGGGCTACGGACAAAACGGAAGGGTAGTGCTATCGGATAAAGCACCTGCCTATCCTCAGATCAGATTTGATTACAGCCCGTTGAAATGGCTTCGTTTTAACTATATGTATGCCTTCCTCAATTCAGCAATTATTGATTCTGCCCGTTCATATGACAAGGGTAACATTGTTCTGGGAAAAGACAGGGAAATGTACATCAGCAAATACTTTGTATCCCATACGCTGACTTTTCTTCCGGCCAAAGGCCTTACCCTGAGCGTTGGGGAATCAATGGTCACCAGTGATAACTTTGATGCTGGTTACCTGATCCCGATTATGTTCTTTAAAGCATATGACCAGTACCAGAGCCGTTACCAGGTGAATACCGGTTCTAACGGCCAGTTCTTCTTTAATGTAAGCTCAAGAAACTTTATCCCAAAAACACACCTTTACGGTACGTTATTCATTGATGAGATCCGGACCGGAAGTATTTTTAATAAGGCAAAAAGCAGAAACCAGCTTGGATTTAACGTTGGCGCAACCAGAACAGATGTTGTTATTCCTTATTTAACATTAGGGCTCGAATACACCAGGATCAATCCATTCGTTTATAACAACCTTGTGCCTGCACAAACTTATACCAACCAGAGCTACTCCCTGGGCGACTGGATTGGACAGAATGCAGACCGTGTAACAGCATGGGCAACTTACAATCCGCTGCCACGTTTAACTACCACCGTACAATTTGACTATATACGCAAAGGACGGGACGGCGATATTTTTGACCAGTACTGGGCAGAGCCACAACCTCCTTTCCTAAGTGAAGGACCTGTAGAAACACAGAAACAATTATTAATCCAGGTTAACTACGAACTGGTACATAAATTATATCTGAAAACATCTTATCAGCACCAGACCGGTGTCATTCAGCCTATGATACAAACATCGGCGGTACCAAACGAATTTAGACTAGCGGTATCATATGGCTTCTAGTAATGTTTTTATTACCCTATATTTGTTCCTTAATATCAAAATTTTCCATGCGCATTAAAATTTTATTCTTATTCCTGTTTGTTATTCTTGCGTTAACTTTTCAAGACAGCAAGGCTCAGCAGGCTATTTCACTGAGCAATATTCAAAATATCAAGGTCAGTGAACTTTCAGATGATCAGATTACCCAGGCATGGAAAAAACTGGAGGAGTCTGGTGTTTCTGAAAAAGACGCCTACAAGATGATGGAGCAAAGAGGTTTGCCGGCAGGAGAAGTAGAGGAATTTAAAAACAGGGTAACACTCCTGGGCCTGAACAAAAAAGCCGTTAAAACCACAACTACGGCGGCAAAAGGTACTACCGGGGCTTCCAGGGACACAACAACTGTTTTGGTTAAACCAACTCCAAAAGCTACTCCAATTAAAGCCGATCCTGTTTTGCAGGTTTATGGCATGGAATTTTTTAACCAGACCTCATTGAAGTTCGAACCAAATTTCAATGTAGCTACCCCGAAGAGTTATGTGGTAGGGGTTGGTGATGAACTGATCATACTGGTAACGGGACAAAACGAAACATCGGTAACCGCTAAGGTAAGCCCCGATGGTAACGTACAGATCCCTTACGCCGGTCTGGTGTATGTAAATGGCTTTACTATCGAACAGGCAACTGCGTTAATCCGCAGGGCAATGGTAAAGATTTATCCGGGCCTGAACGGCGGACAGACCAGGCTGGCAGTTAATTTGGGAAATACCAGAAGCATCAAGGTAACACTTGTAGGCGAGGTTAAAACACCTGGTTCCTATACCCTATCTTCGGTTTCTACCCTATTTAACGCACTATATAATTCAGGTGGCCCCACAATGAACGGTTCCCTGCGCAGTATTGAACTGATCAGAAATAACAAAGTATACAAAACGGTAGACTTTTATAGCTTCTTACAAAAAGGCTTAATTGACGGGAATATCCGCCTGGAAGACCAGGATGTGATCAGGATTCCTGTTTATAAAAAACGTATAGGGATTGATGGTGAAGTAAAGAGACCGGCGCTTTATGAACTTAAAATCAATGAGCAGCTGAGTGACCTCCTGGTTTATGCAGGTGGCTTTACCGATATCGCTTACCGCGGTACTGCAAAAATTGAACAGATTAATGAAACGGAAAGGGAGGTTAAGGATGTGTCTGCTGAGATGTTCGGAAGTTTTACACCCAGAAATGGTGATTTAGTTCACATCGGCGCAATCACAAACCGTTTTGCAAATAGGGTGATCCTGCAAGGCGCCGTTAACCGGCCCGGCGTATATGAGCTGACAGCCGGATTTAGTCTGTCTACGCTGCTTAAAAACGCACAGGGATTGAAACCGGAAGCTTATATGGAGCGTGGTTATATCAAAAGAACGCAGCCTAACCTTCAGAAAGAATATATTTCATTTAATCCTGCAGCAGTGATCTCGGGTGCCAATGACCTTCCACTGCTTCGTGAAGACTCCGTGATGATCCAGGACCGTTCTGATTTCCTGAGCAATCAGAATGTGACCATCAATGGAAATGTGCGCAAGCCTGCTACCTTCACCTACCGTAAAGGCATTAAACTAGCTGATGTGTTGACAATGTCCGGAGGTTTTACAGAAGTAGCAGCAACGCACCATGTAGAAATTTCAAGGATTATCGAAAACAAACAGGACAGTGTAGCCAATAACGTTGTGGAAACCTTCACCGTTAATCTTGATTCTGCAGATAATACCAGTTCAAATATAGAGTTGAGACCAATGGATTACATCTTCGTCCCAAGGTTAGTGAACTACAGGTCTTTAGGAAATGTGAGTGTAATGGGTGAAGTATTGTTTCCAGGGGATTACGCTACACAAAGACGTGATGAAACCGCACAGGACTTTCTGAAAAGAGCTGGCGGAATTACCCCATACGGATCCCTTGAAAATGCACAGACCTTTCGTAAGGGAGTACGGGTAAATCTTGACTTAACCAGTACAAGCACTAATCCGGTGATCAGGAAAAGCATGATCCTTTTACCGGGAGACAGCATTTATGTGCCCCGTACAATTTCATTTGTAGAAGTTTCAGGAGCGGTAAATAATCCGCAATTTGTAAGCTACCACGGACGCAGCTTTAAATACTATCTCAATGCTGCAGCAGGAAAAACAGAAAACGCACGTTTAAAAGGCGCATACGTGAAATATCCGAACGGTTTAAATAAACCGGTAACGAACTTCTTGTTCTTCCGCAACTATCCTACAATTAAACCAGGCAGCAAAATCATTGTTCCTGAGAAGGACGGGCGCAGCAGCTTGTTAAAAGCAGGCATCGGCGAAATCGGTGCCATTACTTCTGCATTAACTGCCATAATAACTTTAATTGCCATCTTAGCAAAATAATGAATAACGACCAAACAACATACCCGTACGAGCCGGAATTCTCTCTTAAGAAGCTATTATTAGACCGTGTAGGTGATTTTAAGTACCTGCTAAGGTTTAAGAAGTCAATGGCTTTGGTTTTGGTCATTGCAGCGGCGCTGGGAGCAGCATTTGCCTGGAAATGGCCGGTAACATACACCGCCAGATTAACATTTGTAATTGATGATTCTAAATCTGGTGGCGGTGGCGGTGGCCTTTCCTCACTGGCAAGCCAGTTTGGGTTCAATCTGGATGGAATTGGCGGAGCGAGCGGCGTTTTAGCGGGTGATAATGTTCAGGAATTATTGAAAAGCCAGAGGCTGATCAAAGAAACACTCTTATCCCCATATGATGATAAAGGGACGCTCTCCCTGGCAGACCAATATGCTAAAGTTTATAAACTCAATAAACTGTGGCTAAAGCACAGCAAAGACGGAAAGATTACCACCTTTCCTGTGAAAGCAAAAAGTTACTCCCGTTTACAGGATAGCCTGCTGCATGTAATCACGGACATGATCCTGAACGGAAGTTTCGGAATTGCAAAAACGGATAAAAAACTGAGTTTCTTTGAGGTGAATACTACCATGAGAGACGAAAAACTTGCCCAGCTCTTTTGTACAAGAATGATTAAACAGGGAACAGACTTTTTTATTCAGACAAAAACCGGAAGGCTGCGCAACAATGTGGAGCGTTTGCAACACCGTGC
>Ga0247730_1000089_pt1 | contig 94879 bp, 139 predicted proteins | sample UWRJL073202C2_FD_180959 | JGI IMG/M metagenome (GOLD analysis project Ga0247730, IMG submission 180959) | Plant litter microbial communities from Arlington Agricultural Research Station in Wisconsin, United States - UWRJ-L073-202C-2 | ecosystem: Environmental > Terrestrial > Plant litter >...
AACTCCCAGGTGGCCGTCGCGCTGGCTGAGTCCCAGGTCTTTGGCCCGGACCGCAGCGAGATCGACGAGATCCTGAACAAGATGCTCGTGTCCCATGTGCGCGGCCTGCACATGACCTCGATCAAGCTGGTGAGCCGCGTGCCTGCCATCACCTCCCCAGAGACCACCATCAAGGCACTGACTGCCCTGAACGTGATGGGCGGTGTGACTCCACGGACTGCCATCGTATCGGCCAACACCTTCCTGCAAGCAGAGCTGCCTGAGTATCCGAAGAAGGGCGAGGCTGGCTACGAAGCCTGGATGGATACCCCGATCACCATCACCCTGCGCTCCGCCGCGAAGACGCAGGCCGAGCAATCCGCCAAGGATCAAGCTGCCAAGGATCTGGAAGCGGACGGCGACATCGGCCTACAGGTGCCTGAGCACGGCAAGGAAGGGGAGGCGCTGCCATGAGCAATATGATGGAATGCCGCATCGTGCAGCGCAGCGGGGAGGACTTTGAGCGTGTGGTCCTCGCCGAGCTGCTGGTGCCCAACGTGCCCAACTCCTGGGGCGATATTTACACCCCCGAGGCCGTCAAGGAGTTCTGCTACGCGTTCAGCCAGCAGGGCTTCGGCCTGGACGTAGAGCACGACCAAGTGAACGTGGCCGGGGTGGAGTTCTTCGTAGTCGAGAGCTTCATCGCCCGCGCAGGTGACCCGGACTTCATCGAAGGCTCCTGGGTGATCGGGGTGAAGATCCTGGACGACGACCTCTGGGCCAGGGTGCTCTCCGGGGACATCAACGGCTTCTCCTTCCAGGCCGATGTGTTCATGACTCCGGTGGAAATTGTCTACGAGCAAGCCACCCGCGTGGTCATTGGCACCACCGAGCCAGACCCCTTCGATGGGCACACTCACACATACACTGTAGTAATCGGACCTTTGAATAAGGTAATCTCTGGCGGGACAGGGATCACGGACAACCACATGCACTCGATTACGGGCGCCTCGGTTACCGGACTCGGCAATGGCCATACCCACCGCTATCAAGTAATCGACGAGGGTGCAGACAATGACTTCCAAACGAATCCAGCGTAGTGCAAGCGCCGAAGGCAACCTCGTCACCGTAGACAAGGCCCAATTCGTAACGCTTGTGAAGAAGCCCGCTAACCAGCGCAGCTTTGGAATTCTTCGATCCGACAGAGAGGACGGCAACGTGAGCAAACCAGTAGCAGCAACCCGGCGCGTCTCGCGCACCAAGCGCAGCGATAGCAACCAGGATCTGGTTAGCCTCACGCTGCCCGGCACCCTGGACGAAGCTGCGGCCAAGGACGCCCTGGTCTCCTACGGCCTGAGCAACTTCACCGTGGCCCGCAGTGCTGACGACAGCGCCTGGGTGGCCTCCAACCCGAGTGCAATCAATTGCACCGCAGAGCTGACCAGCGTGAACCTCGGCGAAGGTCTGGTTGCCCAGGTCAAGCGCACCGAAGCCACCGCCTCGACCGAGGGTAAGGGCCAGTTGACGGTCACTTCTCTCGAATTCTCGGGCGAAGCCTTTGCCGACGCGGGTGCCGTGAGCGAATGGTGCCAGCGAAATTCTGTTGACTTCGACGATAAAGCTCTTAACAATCCGTCTGGCAATCTTGTGTTGCAACGGGCGGAGATCCCGGAGGGTGAGGAAACTCGCCTGATGGAGCTGGAAGATGGCGTGACTGCAACGATCATTCGTTCGCAGATCGGCGACATCCCTGACGGCTTCGTCGCGGTGATCAACGAGTATGCGTACTGCGGTTGGGGCTGGGGTCAGTTGGACTTCACCGCAGCTCTGATGGGTCGGCAGGTAACGGATGCACTGTACGACGGGATCTGGATTCTCGAAGATCTCCTCCGCAACATCCTGTTCTGGTCCGAGCTGACCGTGGACATCCGCATGGAGCTGACGACTCGGGCTTGCGCCCAGTTCGCCAACTACGCAAACGGGCTGCTCGACAGCCTCCCACGCCAACTTCTGATTTCCGTTGCAACAACTCAACGCAGTTCTAAGGAGAACGACATGAGCACCACGAAGCAACCCGCAGTAGAAGCCCAACGTACCGAACCAGCCGTGGCTCCTGCCGTGGTCGCTGTCGGTAGCCCTGAGTTCAACACCGCAGTGGCCGACGCTGTAGCCGCTGAGATCAAACGCCGCGAAGACGCCCAGGCTGAACAAGAAGCCGAAGAAGTCAAGCGCAAAGAACAGGAAGAGCTGGACAAGGCTTCCCTGGAAGAGCAAGCGAAGATTCGCCGCTCGGAGCTGGAAGAAGTTGTCGGCGCGGCCACCAAGCCACTGCTGGAGCAGATCGAAGCACTGAAAGGCACCACCGTCGTGCGTAGCCAGGGCGGCGATCCAGAAGCCAACAAAGAAAACGTTAAGCGCGGTACCGGCGACCTGTTCAAAGGCGTGTTCGGTATCACCCGTGCAGACCGCCGTGTCGACGCAGCCGCTGCTGCCGACGCTGACGAAGCTGCCGCAACCAAGTAACCAATCGGCGCGAGCCACACCGTTACGTTTCACCACTTTATGTCTAAGGACTTAGGAGCAAGAACATGAGCACCTCCCCAAGTGAAATGATCACTCGCGCTGACTTGGCCCTTGCGGATCTCGCCAACAACGGCGGTATCCTGCAACCCGAGCAGGCGAACCAGTTCATCGACTTCATCTACAACGAACCGACCATCCTGCGTCAGGCCCGTTTCATTCGCATGAACGCGCCACAACGCAACATCAACCGCATGGGCTTCGGCTCCCGCATCCTGCGTGCCGCTCGCCAAACTGGCTCGGCCCTGGACGCTGGTGGTAACGACCGCTACGTTCGCGCTGCGGACCGTGCCAAGCCGCAAGCAACTCAGATCCAGCTGAACACTTCCGAAGTGATCGCCGAAGTGCGCCTGCCGTACGAAGTGCTGGAAGACAACATCGAAGGCGAGAGCTTCGAGGCTCACGTCCTGCGCGCCATCGCTACCAAGGTTGCAGAAGACCTGGAAGAGCTGGCTCTCTGGGGCGACACCACCTCGGGCGACCCGTACCTCGCTCTGCAAGATGGCTGGATGAAGCGTGCCAACCTGCACGTCTTCGACAACCTGGACACCGGCTTCAACGCCAACACCATCACCTCCGGCCTGCTGATGATGCCTTCCAAGTATCTCCGCAACATGCCGCAGATGAAGGCGTTCGTTGGCCTGCGCAACCAGCTCCGCTACGCTCAGTACCTGTCCGCTCGCGGCACGGCAATGGGCGACGCCGCACTCCAAGGCACCATCCCGCTGAAAGCGGCTGGTATCACCGTGGAAGGCGCTGGCATGCTGGACGTGCACGGCGACGGCGACCAGGGCCTGATCACCATGCCGCAGAACCTGATCTGGGGTGTGCAGCGTGAGATCACCATCGAAACCGACAAGGACATCCGTTCCCGCGAATACATCATCGTTGTGACTGCCCGTGTGGCGCTGCAAGTCGATGACCGTGACGCGCTGGTTCGCCTGGACAACATCGGTAACGTGGCTGACCCATCGCTGGCGGTGCGTGTGACCAACACCGCAGCTGCGCCGGTCAACACCAAAGAAGTGCCTTAATCCGCACTGAACGAAAAGGGGCGCTTCGGCGCCCTTTTTCACTAGAGAGATGGCAAACCCTGGAGATCTACCATGAGCACTTATGTAAAATCCGTTTACCTCGCACGCGTCGGCCTTGCAGGCATCGACAAACCAGTCGAGAAAAACCAGATCATCGAAGTGGCCGATGACGTGGCTGAAAAGCTGCTGACTCGCACCGCGTGGAGCGAAGACCTGGGCAAGGAAGTCAACGTCTGGGAAAAGTCCACCGCTGCGGCCTACAAGGCACAGCAGGAAAAAGCGGCCAAGGATAAAGCTGCTGAGCAGTCCTCGCAGTACGCTGCGCAGGAAGAAGGCAACGACGACCTCGCGCCGAAGCCGATCCCCCTGCAACAGGTCAAGAACACCAACGACACTCACGAAGATCAGAACGATCCGGCTGATGGCAAGGACGCTGCCCGCAAGGCGCAGCCAGTCGTTGAACCAACTGAGCCCAACGCTGACGCGAAAGGCAAAGTCGTCACCACCGAAAGCCCTCCAGCTATCGAAGGTGCCGAGCACGAGTTGGACGAGAACCACGGTGACCTGACCAGCGCGGACCTGAACACCAACAAGTCCGAAACCGAACCAGCCAAGCCTGCTGCTAAGGCCGCTGCCAAACCAGCCGTGAAGGTGAAGTCTGCCGACACCAGCACCCGCGCCGTGGCCAAGCCTCAGCGTGCTGCCAAGCCTGCTGTGAAGGCTGCCGTCAAACCAGCTGCTAAACCGGCTGCGAAGAAACCTGCTAAGTAAACCAACTGAACTCTGGGAGGCACTATGTACATTTTGACCGCAACCGAGATCGCCGAAGGTAGTGGCGGTATTCAAGGCGCCAACGGCACCCCGTGCGGGACGCCTCCCCAGAGTCAGTTCAATTCCCTCCAAGACGTGATCCGCAGTCGCGTCGAGGCAGCCCTGGAGATCGGTAGCCTTCGTCGCTACGAGTGCCAGGACACATTCGAGGTTTCTGGGCGCTACAGCGAGATGCGGCGCCTACGCCTCACCAACGGCTTCGTGCAATCTGTGTCCTTCCTGGACGCGGCTGGCGAGCCGTTAATCGACACACCAGCAACGCACTTCGACGGCTACTACGGGATCGTGACTCATCCTTTGTCGGCGGGCGTTGTAACAGTCCAGTACGTGAGCGGGTTCCTGGCCGACTCTTCCAAGGTCTTCCAAGACCTGCCGGACTGGGTGAAACCAATTGCACTGAACGTGATGTTCCTCTGGCTGCGCTCGATGAACCGGGGCGCCGCGATCAAGGACATCTCCCAGGCATCGCTCACTGCCGGGATGATCCGGGAGCTGACTGCACGCGTAGGCAACCGCTACCAGCGCCCTCGGGTGGGCTGCATTTTCCCTACCACGCATAAGCACCGGCTGATCTCCGACCCAGTATCGGAGTGGAAGCAATGGTAACGGACACTCGCTTCGTCAGAGGGGCAGAGAAGCTGGGGCGCCGGGTCGCTACGATCCGCGCTAACCTCAACCTCCCCAGCATGGTCGATGAGATCGGCAACCTGCTCTTGCAACGAACCCTTCGCCGCTTTGACCAGGAGGTAGACCCAGACGGTAATCGTTGGGCAGCCCTCAAAGAATCCACCATCCTCCGCCGTCGCCAAATGGGCTTAGGCCCGTCCCCGAAGCTGGTACGCACCAGGGACATGCGCGACGCCATCAAGTTGATCAAGGGTGGCATTCAAGGCGCCATCTTCACTAACACGGGTGCCGGTGTGCGCATCGGTATTGACGACGAAGAGATCGCCAAGTACGGTCGGGCTCAGAACTACGGAGTGCCGGGGCGGATTGTCGCTCGTCGCTTCCTGGGCATTGGCAGACTGGACGTTAAGGCAGTCGACTCGTTACTACGCCGCAAGGCATCTCAGCTGGGGCTTGAATAATGGCTACCGTATTGAACAAGCGCAGAGACATGCTCGCCGTCCTGGAACAGGATCTGATCCAGAAGATCTCGGCAGCAGTGGGCGCAGCAGGAATGCAAGGGCACGTACACGGCGTATTCAGCCTGGACGACCTGGAGAACAAAACAGACGCGTCGCTCTGCGGCGGGATCGCTTTCGGGGTGGGGTACTTGGGCACCAAGCCTTCGTCCGAAGGGGCACCGCAGCTGAACGTGAACAAGGGCAATGCGGTGCAGAGTTGCGACGTGATGTTTACCGTCCTGGTGGCTGCACCCATCGACGATCTTTGTACTCAGCGGGTAACGGGTATGCAGCTGCTGACGGTTCTCCGTCAAGGCATCCTGGGCTCGCCCGTAGTAGAGGAGCCGGGCACGGAGCCGGGCCGGAACCAAGCAACCCGCACCTGGGTTTTCGTTAACGAGAAACCAGAAGTAGGTGAGTCCACCGCAACCATGTTGTACTATACGCAGGTCTGGAGACTTGTGTTACCAATGACCGGCAACTAAAAGCACTTTTCAGGAGAGACAGCATCATGGCTACCGAACGTAAAACACCGCAGTCGCATTACTTCTCGGGCCAAGGTCGCCTGATCATTGGCGAACGCGACCCAGCAACCGGCAAGGCGTTCAACCTGCGCGAAGTGGGTAACTGCACCGCGCTGGAACTGACCGTGCAAACCACCAAGACCGACCACAAAGAGTCCATGTCTGGCGAACGCGCAATTGACCTGACGCTCGTGACTGAAAAGTCCGCGACCTTCACCGTCACCTGCGAATCCATCAGCCTGGAAAACTTGGTGATCGGCCTCTGGGGTAAAATCCTCACCAGCACCGCGACCACCGTCACCGACGAGCCGCACGTTGCCGAAGGTCCGGGCGCCTACATTGCCCTGGCCCACCAGAACGTGTCGACCGTTGTGGTCTCGACCGTTGAAACCACTCCGGTGGTCGTCGACGCCGACTGGTACGAAGTTGACCCTGAGTTCGGCACCCTCCGCTTCAACGACTTGTACGTTGCTGCCGGTACTGGCGCTGACAAAGGCAAAATCACCGTCGACTACGCTGGCGCTGCCGGTGTGAAGACGATCCACGGCCTGACCGAAGTTATGCCTCCAGAGCGTTTCGTGCGCTTCGAGGGCATCAACACCGTCGATGGCGATCTGGTCCTGGTCGAGTTCCCACGCGCCTCGTTCGAGCCGCTGGCATCTCTGCCATTCATCAACGAGGAACTGGCGTCGTTCGAGATGACCGGCACCATCCTCCGCGACAACCTGATCACCGGCGATGGCTCGCGCTACTTCCGCCAGACCTACATCGAATCCCAGGCATAATCGCCCAGGGTGTGACAAGAAGGGGCCGCACTGGCTCCTTCTTTTTTGGAGGATAGGATCATGCAATCAATTGCACCGGACCAAGTTTTCATCGAAGTAACCGGCAACGGCGTAGAGATCGGTGGTAAGGCCCGCGAGAAGGGCTGGACCGGGTGGGTCAACAAGTCGTCGGCCCGCAAACTGATCGCTCACGAGAAGGCCAAGCCCGCCACTCCGAAAGCCAAGGAGCCCGCAAAGGCTAAGGCCGCAGCGGAGCCCGTTGAAGAGCAGCCAAAGGTAGTGGATACTGCGTCGGAACCTGACGTTGTGCCCTCGGAGAAAGTTGAGAAGGACACAGCGGCTACCAAACGTGTATCCCGGAATGGAAGAAAGTAATCATGACCAAGAAGACCGCCGCACCAGAAGCTGCACCTGAAACCAGCCAAGCTGCCGACACCACGCTGCACATCCTGCACGCACTGTCGGACCTGTTTGACGGGGCGCCCGAGTCCGTGGCCCTCCCCTCTCGCATTGCCGAGAACAAGGAGGACATCTGTTTCTACGGCGCCAAGATGCGGCACCTGAATGAAATCGGCGGTCTGATTCGCGCCATGATTGAAACTCTCAACCAAGCCGAACTCCGTGGCCTCATGGCCATGGTGTCCAAAGACCAGGAAGACAAGATCAACGCCGGAGTGAGCCCGTACAGCCTGGAGACTACCGAGGTGGTCAAGAAGCTGATGGGCGACACCGGCCTCGGCGTGAAGCTGCTCGCAGCAGCTAACGATGCGATGACCGGCTTGATCCCTCACTTCACCAACCTGCAACCGGGTGAGTTTGAAGACCTGGACATGGATGAAGGCCTAGTAGTTCTGTACGGCGTCTTCGCCCGGAACTACGCTTTTTTTTCCCAACGCTTGCTCCCCGTAATAGTCGGCATTTTCGCAAACCTGAAAGCGAAGCAGAGCGCAGGGAACGAGAAACCGACGAGCGCAAGCGTGCAGTAAGCAAGTCAGCGAAACGCAAAGGCAAGGACAAAGGGGAGCCCAAGGGTGCCAAGGATATGGGGGCACGCTGGCCAGAGTACGCGGTACAGAAGTTGGTCAACCACGGCCACCTGTTCCGCGAGATCCCCGACTACACACTCTCTCAAGTAACGATGCTCCTGGACGCGATTGATCGGGAGGAGGCAGGAGTAAGAAGTGCGTTCCTGATGGACCTGGGTGTAACGGTCTCCGGCGTGCTGGGCGGATCGGATGGGTTCTCGGACCACCTCGACAAGATGATAGAAAAGCAAACAGACTGAGGACAGCGCGATGGCCGGTAACGAAAGCAACTTGGACGTAAACATCCGAGGGAATGACGGGCTGACCCCCGCGCTCAATCAGATCGAATCCAAACTCATCCGTTTTGTTGGGGCCGTCTCTTCGGCCCTTACTGCCATCAAGGTAGTGGGTTTCCCTGTACAGGCTGTGCGCCAGTTTGAAGCGCAAATGGCCAACGTGCAGAAGACCACCAACTTCACGGATGGTCAGATCAAGTCCCTGAGCAACTCGCTCGTGGACATGTCCCGCAAGATCAACATCTCCGCAAACGACCTGGGTGCTATTGCTGCCGCCGCTGGCCAGCAAGGTCTCGGGCGCGAAGGTGTGGATGGTGTAAAGCAGTTCACCGAAACCGTGTCCCGTATGGCCGCTGTGTTGGACCTCACTGCCGATCAGGCGGGTGCCAACGTCGGTAAGATCGCGTCCGTCTTCAAGGTGAGCCTGCGGGACATCGAAGGCGTGTCGTCCGCGATCAACCAAGTGTCCAACAACTCGACAGCCACTGGTGAACAACTGCTCGATGTGGTCAAGCGGATTGGTAACGCTGCGGGCGCCCTGAACTTGCAACAGACCATCGGCCTCGCCGCTACCGGTCTGGACCTTGGCCAATCGCCAGAAGTCGTGGGTACCTCCTACGCCAAGATCTTCGCTGAGATGTTTGCGCGGGCGGACCAGTTCTCGAAGCTCCTGGGCATCAGTACCAAGGAGTGGATGCAGGTTCTCCAGCGCGACGGTATTGAAGCCCTCAAGATGTACTACGCCGGGCTGCGTAAGCTGAGTGCCGAGGACCAGCAGAAGACGATCAAGGCGCTGTCGGGCGGCGGTCGTATCGGCGTGCTCGTGACCAAGGGTGTACAGGACACGGATAACGCCCTCCTGGACCGCAACCTGCGTAATGCTCAGGAAGGCCGGACCTCTGGCACCTCGGCACTGCGCGAACAGATGACGGTACTGAAAACCCTGGATGCTGAGATCTCCAAACTCAGTAACAGCTTCACTGCCCTGGGCATCAAGTCGGGTGAGGTCTTCGGCCCGAAACTCGCCGGGTACTTGGCTCAGCTGAACGCTGCCCTGGCCAACCCTGCCGTGATCGCTTTCGCCGAGAACGTGGGCAAGTCGTTCCTGTCCCTGTTCGATACCGTTGCGTCCGGCATCAAGTGGATCGCCTCGCTGAATGTCAACTGGGAAAACTTCATCACCGTGGCCAAGGTCATGCTGGGTTTGAAGCTGGCTCAGTTCTTCCTCTCGATGGCTGGCAGCGTCCCACTCCTGGGTACGGCTCTGCGGGCGGTCGGTCTGCAAGCGATCACAGCCGGTGAGCAGCAGGCCGCAGGTTCGGCAGCAGCCAACAGCGCCCTGCAAAACCAGATCCTGAAAATCAAGGAGCTGATGGCCGCTCGTGCTACCGCAGCAGCCGCAGCCAAGGCGCAGACAGAAGCAGAGATCGCGCTCTCGAAAGCCCTGGTAGCCCAGAAGGCCGCAGAGACGAAGAACCTCCAGGCTCAGACGGCCCTGAAAGCACGCAATACTGTGATTGCCGGTGCATCCGCAGGCATTACCGCAGCCAAAGGTGGTGTGACCGCAGCGCAGGCAGCAGCCGCAGGTAATCTGGGCGCCACCATGCAGGCGCAGAACGCACGCATCGAGCAAGCCGAGCAGGCCCACCAAGCCCGCCGTACTGCCATCGTCGCCGAGGGTGAGAAAGCCCGTGGTCTGGCCCGTGCGCTGGGTGACACTGCATCGGTCAAGTTGGCCAACCAGCTCCAGACCCAGGCCCTCGCCCAGGAGGACGCGTTCCAGGCCCGCTCCCTGACCAGCATCAACTCCTACTACGCCAAGCGTATCGCCACCGTGCGCGCTGCTGGCCTTGCCGAGGTAGGTGCTGCACAGGCCGGTCTGATGGCGTCCTTCACCCGGTTCGACTCTGTATCCCAGGGCCGTGGTTTCGCGGTGCTCACCACCAATGCCCGGATGGCGGCTATCGCGTTGCAGCAAGCTGACGCTGCCGTGGTCAAGGCCTCCGCAGATCTGGCCGTAGCCGACGCTGCTACTCGCAAGTCCGCGACCGGCTGGCTGGCCCTGCGCAATGCCGTGCAGCTGGCCGGTACTGCCTTCCAGGCGATCCTGGGCATCGCTGCTCGCGTGTTCCTCTGGGCCACCATCATCTACACCGTGCTCGACGCCTTCCACCTCCTGGACGGCATCGGCGGCATCGTGCAGAAGTTCACGGACAAGATCGGCCTCACCTCGGAAGCCAGCCGCAAACTCGCACAGGCGGAGCGCGACCGGGCGGATGCTCACGATGCAGCTACTGCCAAGTTGCAGGAAGCGATCAAAGTCCTGGACACCTTCATCGACAAGCGTGACGGTCTAATCGACAAGGGCTTCGAGGCGCAGCTCAACGCTGGCCTGGGCGACGCTGACCCGAACGTGCAGAAGAAAGCGCTGGATGACCTCGTGTCCGCAGTAGAGGGCGCCTACGCCAAACTCGACTCCGCCAAGCAGGCAGCCGTGAACCTGCCCGGCATCGCAGATTCGACCAAAGCTGACCTGGACGCCGTGGTTGCAGAGATCGCCGCAGCCCAGACCCAGATCGAGGCACTGCAAACCAAGCAGCGCACGGGCGCAGGCTCGCGCTTCGGTGGCATCGCCGAGAACGGCGCCATCAAGGAACTGCAAAACAAGATCACCGAGCTGCAAGGCGTGCAAAAGCTGCTGGAGGCGTCGGTAGGTAAGATCGGCCCGAACACTGCGGCAGCTACCGATACCGCCGTGGCCAAGACCCAGCAGAACCTGGAGAAGCTGTCTCAGTACGTGAGCAAGGCTTTCACCAATGAGTCTGCGGACGCGTTCATCAAGTTCGTGCCTGACTACATCAAGGCCGTGGAAGCGAAGGAGGCTGCCGACAAGGCACTGGCCAAGGCCCAGGAGGAGTACACCCAGTCCCGTGGCACCGCCGAAGAGGAGGTCAAGAAGAAGGTAGTTGAAACGTCGCTGACCATGCTGGAGAGCGCCAACAACGTCGTGGCCCAGGTGCAGCAGAATCTCGGCGCATACCTGACCCAGATCAAGGCACAGGGCAACCTGGGCGACAACGTGATCGGCTCGCTGGACCGCCTGCCTGAGCTGCTGAATAACTCGCTGCCTCAGCTGTCTGCGCTGCTGCGGATCATGCAGGGTATCAAAGGCACTGCCCAAGGCTTCACCGGGGCTCTGGCGCCTCCGAAGGTCACAGCTCCTACCGGCGATGGCTCCTTCAACCCCGGTGCCAACAGCGGCAAAGGCGAAGCCCGCGCACTGTCCAAGGCCCGCGTGGAGCTGGCCCGTGCCGAGCTGCAAGCGATTGCCAACCTGGAGAAGCAAGGCGTCACCGAGCAGACCGCTGCCCTGGAGTATGGCTACGGCAAAGGCCTGGAGACGATCCAACGCTACTACGACAAGCGCAAGTCGCTGGCCCAGGAGAACCTGGACATCGAGACCCGCTTGAAGACCGACGAGATCTCCGCGCTCAACAAGGAGCTGGGCGAGGCCGAGGTAGAGAGTGCCCGCGTTCGGGTCAAAGCCCAGATCGTTAAAGCCGAGGGCGACCTCAAGCTGCTGTCTGCCCAGCGCAAAGCGTTGAACGACACCAACGACCGCGAACGGGCGGACGCTGTGCGCGACTTCGCTGACAAGCTGATCAACCAGCAGAAGACCCTCGTTGAATACTTCGGCGCGGCAAACGACAGTGAGGCATTCAAGGCTTCGCTCGACTCTGCTGCTGCGTCCTACCGTGACTTCGTGCAGAAGCTGCGCACCGAGGCAGAGGGCCAACCTGAGCTGCTGAAACTGGCGGATGCTATCGAGACCCAGGGCCGCTTCGAGGCAACCGAGGCCGCGCTGCAATCAATTGCACGGGAAGCCACGCTGACCTCCGGCCAGTTCGACCTCGTGAACCAGCGGATCGCCATGCTGCGGGATAACGGCACCATCACCGGGGTTCAAGCCTCGGGTGCGTACGCCGAGATCCGCAAGTCGATCATTGCCGTCAAGGAGGCGGAGCTGTCGCGGGCGGAGGCACAGCTGGCCCAGCTCTACGATGCCAACAAGGCCCTGGATGAGCAGTCCCTGAAATACAAGGAGCTGGCCCTGACCGTGGCCGGGTCCAAGCAATCCCTGGAAGTGTTGAAGACGCAAGCCAACGACACCGCCAAGGAAATCAACACCAGCGTCAACGGTGCGTTCAAGCAGCTGTTCGTGGACCTGTCCAACCCAGACGCAAGCCTGATGGACGCGGTGCGCACCTTCGGCTTGAAGATCCTTAGCTCGCTGACTGACGTTGCAGCAGGTGGTCTGGCCGATGCACTGACCCAAGGCATGGGCGGTATGGCTGGCGGCCTGGGCGGGATCTTCTCTTCCCTGTTCGGCGGCGACGGCGGCACCGTGGACACCAAGGGTACTGAGTTGAACCCTATGATCACCAAGGAGTGGGCTGCGGGTACTGGCCTGGGTCTGGGTGGCGACCTCGCCGGTAAAGCGGGTGACGCAGCCAAGGACGCCCCGGCAGGCATCATCAGCCAGGGCCTGGACATGGTGACCAACGGGATCGGCAACCTGGGCAGCACCCTCATGGGCGGCCTGTCTTCCCTGGGCGGGGGTATCGCCAACGTGTTCGGCGGCGGCATCAGCCAACTGATGGGCTTCATCGGCCCGCTGTTCAGTTCCCTGATCGCAGCCATCTTCTCGTCGAGCGCGGCAAGCGGCACCTCCTCGGCTATCGGGGCGGCAGGTTCGGCAGCCATGATGGCACACACCGGGGGTATCGCAGGTCGGCTGACAATGAGCCGTAGCCATAGCGCGATGCCAGCAGGCTGGGCTGTGTACCACTCCGGTGGTATCGTAGGCCAGCGCCCTGATGAGGTCTCCGCTCTGCTGCGTAAAGGCGAGGAGGTCATCACCCAGGACGACCCACGCCACCGCGACAACCTGAGCAAAGATCAGGAGAAAGGCGGCGGTACCCAGAACATCCGAGTGGTGCCCGTTCTCGACCCAGGCGTGGTCACCGATGCGATGTCTTCGTCCCAGGGCGAAACCGTGGTCGTGGCTCACATCAAGAAGAACGCGTCGGCTATCCGCCAAGTGCTGAACATCAAGCAATAAGGAGAAGAGCATGTCTATCAAACTTTGGCCGTTTCGCCCTGACTGGGAGGCTGGCGTTCTTGAACGGCTGGAGTGGCTCACGGACATGATGGCAAGCACGAAAGGGGCGGAGCAGCGCCGCCCCCAACGGCTGACGCCTCGCCGTACCTTTGAGGCCACCTTCCTGCCACACGGTCGCCAACGCTCCGTCTTCGATCTCCTGGTCATGGAGAAGGGTAACGACGATTGGTACATCCCCTTGTGGTTCGACCACGACGTGCTGCGGGAGGACACCCCTGCGGCGCTGACCGAGCTGTACACCGACTACGAAGACCGCGAGTTCACAGCTGGCGGTTTGGCCGTTATCAGGCCCGTCACTTCTGCTGACCATGAACACCACACCTTCACCTACGAACTGGTGCGCGTGGTCAACAGCAAACAGAACCGCCTCGTCGTGGTCCGTGGCCAGGAAGGTACCGTCGCACGCGATTGGCCACGAGGCTCCGAGATCTACCCAGTACGGCAGGCCCGCTTCATGGACCAGCCAAACGTCAGCATCGTGTCTGCCAGCATCGTGTCGACCAACATGAAGTTCGTGGTCACCGAGCCCAACGAGTGGCACGGCGGCAAGCATTATTCGGGCTATGGCGACGCCTACGGGCGCAGCTACGGCAAGTACCGCGACGTTTCCCCGCGTACGCCAGCGAAGAACCTGGGGACGGTAGCGTCTCCGTGGTTTATGCCAGCGTTCGAGGGCATCCGGGTGATGAACGCCGAGCCCGACTACAACCAGGACATGAGCTACACCTACGACCGCCTGCTGAACATCCTGGACAACGAGAACGGCATTCCGAAGTACACCGACAGCCTGGGCTTCGCCACTCCTGCCCAGCAGCACACATGGTTCCTCAATGGCCGCGCCGAGCAGGCTGCCTACCGGACCATGCTGTACTTCCTGCGCGGCAAGGTGAAACCGGTCTGGCTGCCGACCTTCGCGGACGATGTGCAATTGATTGCACCGACCCCGGCTGGCCAGAACTGGATCGACATCAGGAAGATCGGGTACACCGACGGCGGGCGGACCGTGATCAGTCGCCAATGCTTGGCCATCCAGAAGAACAACGGAGAGTGGCACTTCGCTCGTATCACCGGCTGCGCCAACGTGGGCGACCACGAGCGCCTGGAGCTGAGCATGCACTTCCTGGAAGACCTCAACCCGAAGGACATCTACAAGATCTCCTTCATGGCCGTGGCTCGCCTGGACCAGGACGGTATCGAGATCAACCACGTCACCGATAACAAGGGCTTGGCCAAGTCGGTCATCACCTTCCGGGTGGCGCCGAACATTCGCCAGTACGTTCCCTGGGCGGTAACTTGGCCACCGACCTGGAGAGCGTGCGACCGCACCTGCGCCCAGATGCCACGCGTGGAAAACATCGTCGGCTTTGGTCTGCCGAACGAAGACTGGAGCATCGAAGACACGATCACCACCACCCAGTACGCATGGCTGTACTACGCGCTCTGCTACTCGCAGAAGTACATCAGCACCGAGACGCTGGAGCTGGATGAGCTGCAAGAGTATTTTGCGTGGGCTCTCGGTGGGCCGTTCGGCGGGAGGCCTTGGGTCTACAACCCGCAGAGCGTGATCAACTCCTTCAACTTCCAGTATTACCTCTGGACCGGGTACAACCGCGCCGCGCAGTTGCAGTTCCTGGGAACAGTCCTGCCAGATAAGTTCTTGGAAGAGATCGCGTCCTTCGATGACAAGAAGCTGTACGACTACTACATTCGCCAGCAGATGTACTGGAGCTACCAGACTTACATGGAGAGCGGGTGGCAGTGCCAGCACCAGAACGTCAAGCTGCACATCCGCAACTGGCTGCCGTTCAAGCGACTGACCGAGATCCCGCAGTCGTGCAAGAACAACATGCTCGGCAAGTTCTGCGTGCAGTCCACCTACACGCGGTCCCCTATTGACCGGCACCCTACGAACGCCCGAGGGTCTCACAACGTCTACGCGGCTGGCCTCATCCACGAGATGTTGAAGCACACCTCGCCAGAGTGGCCACTCGACCAAACCCTGCTGGGTCAGTCCTACAGCCACGCGATCATGCCCTATAACGGCAACGGCCTGCACTCGTCCTGCGGCTGCCTAGCGTTGCAGTTTGTAGAGTCGCACAACGGCCTGCGCACGCAGCTGTCTGACCCGAGCGACGACAGTCAGCAAAAGGTGCTTTGGTGGCACCGGGCGGAGGCTGCGTGGCTCACCCCGGCTCCTTGGCCTAACCAGATCCGCTTGCTCATGTACGACAGCCTGACCGGCTATCTTTTGCGGACCCTGGACATGGACGTGGAGAACTACCCGGTGAGCGGCTATGGCACTGAGTTCGACCGACCTGCGTGGCACACCGAGGACGACGAGTTCCCTGAGCCGCAGATCTATAACGCCAACTTGGTTGTATTCCGCAAATCGTATGGCCGGGAAGATTCTCAGACCCTGCTGCACCCCGACCCTTGGGACAATATCTGGAACGTGGTACCACTCAACTCGAAGGGATTTGTGGTAGAAGTCTACCCACGGTAAGAGGAGCAGATCATGAGCGACCAAGAGATGACCAACTACGAAGGGCGCCCCGTGCAGCTCTTCGACTTCAACCGGGGCACACTGCATTGGCGGTACGCTCGGGCGGACCAGGACGTGACGTTCCAGGGCAATGTGTACACGGCGGTTTCCGGCCTGATGGAGACCGGCGTGCAGCAGAAGGTGGACCCTGCGGAGAACGACCTCGCGATCACCGTGCCAGCCGACAGCGACATCGCTCAGCTGTACGTCAGCGACACCCCAAGCGACCGCATGTACGTGACCATCTGGGTCTACGACCTGGAGGACCAGTCTGGCCGGATGTACTGGAAGGGGTCGGTAGGCGGTAAGTCCCAGGGCGACAGCGGGGCGGCCAAGCTGAACTGCCAGGATCTGTCCATGGGCTTCACTCGCCGTGGATTGCGGCTGGCCTGGGAGCGGCAATGCCCTCACACCCTGTACGACAACCAATGCAAGGTCGACCCGCTGGTTTACGAGGTGGAGGGTGCACTGATCCAGGCGCAGGGTGACACCCTGGTTGCCGCGATCCTGGACAACTTCGTCGACGGGTACTTCGCGGGCGGATTCTGCATGTGGAGGATCGCCGAGGGCATCTACCAGCGCCGAGGGATCGAAAACCACGCAGGTAACGCAGTGACCGTGATCGGCGGCGTAAGCACGCTCCAGGCGGGTGACACCGTGTTCTTCTATCCAGGCTGCATGCACACGATTAGTATCTGTGCATCGAAGTTTAATAACTTCCTGAACTTCGGCGGTGTCCCCAACCTCAAGGGCGACTCTCCGTTCTCCGGCAACCCAGTATTCAACTAAGGGGAATCCCATGTCTCAGCACCTGGATGGCCTGACGGTACTCGTCGGGTACTGGCAGATCCTTTACTACATCGCCGTGATCATCGTGAGCTACTTCGTGGGGCAGGCTATGGCGGCCAAGCCTCAGAAGCCAAAGCCCGCAGCGTTCGGCGACTTCGAGTTCCCGCAGTTCGATGAGTCCACCCCGCAGTGCGTGTTCTGGGGCGACAACTGGACGGACGATTGGATGGTTCTCGACTACGGCAACTACCGCAACAAGAAGATCAAATCGAAAGGCAGCAAGAAGTAACAGGAGGCACCATGGACGATTACTCGGATGTGCTAGTCGAGATGCGCCACGTACGTGGCCTTTATTGTTCCAGGGGTGCCAAGCGTCTGGGCGAGCACCTGGGCTTCAACTGGCTGGACTTTGTAAAGAACGGCATCACCGCAGACAAGCTGCTGGCAACCGGGGACGAGATGGCCCGCAAGCTGGCGATGATCGCTATCGAGGAGAAACAAAATGGGCGGCGGTAGTAAGGCGCAGACACTAGGGTACCGGTACTTCTTCACACTCCAGATGGGGGTGGGTCGAGGCCCGATCAACGAGCTGATCGAGATCCGCGTGGGTGACAAACTCGCATGGTTCGGCAGCGCTACCTCCAGCGGCAGTATCTACATCGGTGCAGGTAGCCTGTTCGGTGGCGACAAGGGCGAGGGCGGCATCGAAGGGACCATGGACATCTGCATGGGCGAACCGACCCAGGGCCAGAACAGCATGATGGTCAAGATGCGCGGCGCCCTGCTCTCTGCCTACCGTGGCGTGACCACCTTCGTCTATGACGGTCTGGTCTGCTCGATGAACCCGTACCCGAAGCCCTGGCGCTTCCGCGTGCGACGTACCACCGCAGGCTGGGACCGCGCTGGCGGGTGCTGGTACCCCGAGCGGGCGGACATCTACTACTACGACGACTACACAGCCCTGGAGTCGCCCCAGGTGGCCGTGGGCTACGTCGGCAACCCTGACTTCTACACCAAGGAGCAATGGAAGGAGATTTTGAAGTCTCACCAGATCAACATGGCCGAGGAAGTGAACATCCGCCGCCGTACGATCAACGCCATGAACCCGGCCCACATCCTGGTGGAGATCGCCACCAACCGCGAGTGGGGCCGTGGCATGCCCGATGACCAGATCGACTGGACCTCGTTCAAGCTGGCTGCCGATACCCTGTACTGCGAGAAGTTCGGCATCTGCATGCGCTGGAACCGCCAGTCGAGCATCGACGAGGTGGTGGGCGAGATCATCAATACCATCGGCGCGTTCCAGTACGTTTCCCGCAGCACCGGCAAGCTGACCATCCGCATGGTGCGCAGCGACTACGACGTGGACGCCCTGCCAGTCTTCACCCGGACCTCCGGCATCCTGAGCATCGAGTCGAACGAGTCCTCCGGCTCCGACGCTGGCTTCAACGAAGTCGTGGTCAAGTGGAAGTCCCCGCTCAACGGCAAGATGGCTTCCGTGCGCTACCAGAACCTGGGCAGTGCGATGTCCGACGGCGGTATCAACTCCGAGACCACCGAGTACCTGACCGTGCCCGACCGCAACCTCGCCCTGCGTCTCGCAGCCCGCGATGTGAAGTCCAGCACCGGGGACATCAGCCGCTTGAAGATCACCTTCGACCGTCGCGGCTGGCCGCTGGAGCCAGGGGTGGTCTTCGTCCTGTCCGACCCAGACTCCGGCATCGGCCAAATGGTGATGCGTGTTGTCACCGTAGAGAACGAAGACTACGTGAAGGGCACGATCACCGTGTCTTGCCTGACGGACATCTTTGGGCTGCCTGAAACCACGTATGTCGGTGGCCTGCCTCCGGTAGACGGCGGGGACGACACGCCCGAGCCAACCCTGGACGACCAGATGATCGAGATCCCGTATCGCTCGATCTACCAGAACCTGGACCGTGCCAACTTCGAGATCCTCGACCCAGCCACCGTGGTGATCGGCGGCGTAGCTGCGCGGCCCAACCTTTTCCACAAAGCGTTCGAGCTGCGGACCCGCGCCGAAGGTGAGCCTGAGTGGGGCGAGGATGCCGAGGGTACCTGGACCGACTGGGCCACCCTGCGTCTGCCACTGCGCCCACTCGACACCATCGCCTACCTGAACCCAACCGCTGACTGGGACGATGCCAAGAACGGCGATGTGGCCATGATCGGCAAGGAGCAGGTCAAGGTGGTCACTATCGACCGCGTGAACATGACCCTGCTGCTGGAGCGCGGCTGCCTGGACACCGTGCCCGACCGCCACAACATCGGCGACCGCTTCTGGTTCTACGACACCGGGTCTGCCGTGGTTGAGCGTGAGTTCGTCGCGGGCGAGACCGTCCTCGGCAAGTTCCTGCCCTACACCTCGTCGAACCAGTTGCTTGAGTCTTACGCGACGATGGAGACGGTGAAAACCGTGGGCCGGTTTGGCTCTCCGTACGTGCCCGGCCTGTTGAAGCTGAACGGCGTGAGCGTGTACGAGACCTACGAGCTGACCACCGACACCGAGGTCACCTGGGCGCGCCGTAACCGTGTCACCCAGATGGATACCGTGGTCGACCACACCCAGCCGGACATCCTCCCAGAGGTCGGCCAGACCGTGAGCATCAAGCTCTTCCGGGCGGACACTGACGCTGTGCTGGCGACCTGGGATACACTGGCCGACACCAGCGCCACCATCAACACAACTTACGGCGGCGAAGTGCGCATGGAGGTCTTCTCCGTACGAGACACCTTCGAGAGCTACGACCGCTATAACACCACCTTTGGGTACGACGGCATCCACCTCGTAATGGTCGACGGCTCGCTGATGCTTACCCAAGAAAACGATTTGATCATTACTCAGGAGTGACACCCATGGCTGGCAAGCGCATTAACGATCCGTCCCTTCCACGGGCCACGCAGATCAAAGACGACGACGTGTTCTACCTGATCCAGGACGGCCAGGACTTCGCGATCACAGGTGAGGTGCTGCGAGCTACCCTGGCGGTGCTCACCAACCCGATGACCACCAAGGGCGACTTGATCGCCGGGGGCGTAGACGGTGTGCCAGCCCGCTTCGCCATTGGCGCCACCGGCAAGTTCCTGAGCGTGGACGTGGACGGCAATCTGTCCTGGGTGGATCGCCCTGGCAGCAGCTCCGGCACCGGCCTCATCAACCCCATGACTGCGCAGAACGACTTGATCGTGGGCGGCACTGACGGTGAGGCGATTCGCCTGGAGGCGGGAGCTGCTGGCCAGTACCTCACCATCGACGGCGGCGTTCTGGTCTGGAAGGATCTGCCCGCTCACGAGGGCGAGCTGTCGAACCCCATGACCGAGATCGCTGACCTGATCGTCGGCGGCGCTGCGGGCGCCCCTACTCGCCTGGAGAAGGGTAACGACGGCGACACCTTGAAGATGGTGGGCGGGGTCATCCAATGGGTGACCGTGGGCAGTGCCCGTGCCGTGGTCCGAAGCGTCACTCAGGCGGGCGGCACCTCGGACGGTACCCTGAACATCACCAAGCTGGACGATGGCAAGTACCTGCGTATCCAGACCCACTTCGTCGGCGCAGACGTATGGAACTTCGACCTCACCGTACAGAGCCAAGCGAACACCGAGTGGCTGGCAGATGCCGAAGTCACCATCGAGCAGGCGGGCGACAGTATCATCACCATCGTGGGTGCGCCCGGCGTAACGATCAACAAGATGGTCTCGTTCTCGAACCGTACCCGAGGCAAGTATGCGGTTATCACCTTGAAGCGGGTTGACCAAAACGTCTGGACTCTGTTCGGCCAGCTGGAGACGCCATAATGATCATCGGAGTTAGTGCCGCCCAGGGCGGTGGCTTCAAGCGCGCCCAGTTCAAACAGATCTCCGCAGCAGCGAGCCCTTCGTTCAACACCAAGAAGCTGGGCGTGCGCTTCGGCGCCAAGGGTGAGGAGGCGGGAGACTTGGCCGTGATCGCCGTCACCCACCGGAGCAACCTTACTCCGCCAGACGGCCTGACCTTGTTGAGCCACCAGCGCATCACCGACGCCACCGGCATCGTGCAGAGCTTGAGCCTGTTCTACATCAAGCTGGCTACCGGTGACCTCGGGCGGCCCCTGGACTTCACCCAGGTGCTGGAGAAGCGGATGTCCCTGGCCTACACGGTTCAACGCCCTGGGAATATCACGTCTGCGCTCACCGTGGTGGCGTTTGCCGAGCAAGCCGAGACCGACACACCCGCACCATGGTCTGCGGCGCCTGTGACCGGCACGCACTACGGACAATTGGTAGTCCAGGCCCAGGCTCGCGTTGCTGCCACCGACACCGACATGTACTTGGTCCCGAACTACATGGTCCAGGCAGGCGACCCCAAGGGTTCGCGGCTGACCCTGGGCTCCAGGACTATCAACGACAACCTGACCCAGGCGGGCGAGTTCACCCTGGATAACCCAGGCTACGACGTGACCAGTACCCTGTCCGCTAGCGTCATCTTCTCGGTGCAGGTATACGGCCCTCCGCAGAACATCACACTTTCCAGCGCAGGCAACGGCAGCACCAGCGACTTGACCCAGGCCAACCGCTTCTGGCGGGTACGCCCCGACGCAGGAGCTACGTTGTGGCACAAGGTGAAAGGCTCACCTACCAAGATCCCTAAAGCCGGTCTGTTCTTCGAGATGAAGATCGAGGAAGGCCCAGCGGCGGGCGGCCCTCGCGTGTGGGGCTTCGGGTTCTGCCGGGACCGCATGCCGTCTACCTCCGTCACCGACGGGCCAGATAACGTCGACTGCTTCATGTGGATGAACGACGGCACCGTGGTTGACAAGGCTGGGGCCTTCCCTTGGCCGTATGTACCCAAGACCGTGCCGTGGGGCGTAGGCGACACGGTGGGCATGATGCTAGGGGAGTGGAGCTACGGCGAGAACCCCCTGACCCGCCTGTACATCAACGGTGAGTTCGCGGGCGAGTTCAGGACAAGCGGCTTCACCTCCGAACAGCATCAACCTATCGTCATGAAGCTGGGGCCGGACGGAGCGATCCGTAGCCCTGACCGTGTGATCCGACTCCCTGATGGCTGTACCGTCTGGAACTGAATAGTGATAACCTTCGTGCAATCAATTGCACCGGCCCAGTTTTAAGGAGAACGACATGCCCGACGAAAAAGCGCGGCTGATCAACAGCGGACTGAGGTTCGGCTGGATCGACAACGAAGACGACTGGAACCACACGGGCGTCGACCTGAACTGGCAGTGGATTGACGCGCTGATGGCCCGCACTGTGCTGGACATCCGCGCCTTGCCCATCTCCGGCCTCACCCCTGGCATGCTGTACATCGAAGGCCAGATCGAGAGCACCACCAACATCAAGCTGGCACTGCGGGTGGTCGACCTGAGCGAGACGGGCGTAGCTACCGAACGCTGGGACTACCTCACCCCGGTGGCGGGTATGGAGTTCCATTGCTTGGCCAAGAACACCAAGCTGCGCTTCGACGGCAGCAAGTGGGTCACAGCTCAGCCGATCTCGATCTCGTTCTTTGCGGGCGGTCTCCTGGAAGCCGAGCAGGTCATCGCGAAGTGGTTTGCGCCGGTACCCTTCGACTTCACCGTCAAGACAGTGGGCGGCGTAACCTCCCTGCCCAACTGCTACGCCAGCTGCCAGACCGAGACCACCGGAGCGGTGACCATCTCGATCCGACGCAATAACCTGAGCATCGGCAACATCAAGTTCGTGGCCGGTAGCACCGCAGGCACCTTCGAGTTTCTCGCCAACGCGGCCTTCGCGCCGGGCGACGATCTGTCCTTCATTGCACCGGCAGAGGCAGACGAAACCATGTCCGGCCTTTCCGTCACCATGCTGGGTAACAGGAGAACAGTATGACCATTTACTACGTGGACCCAGAGAGCGGCAACGACGCTAACGACGGCCTGTCCTTCGCCACCCGCTGGAAGACCCTCAAGGGGCTGCGCCTCACCACTTATGCTGCGGGCGATGAGATCCGCTTCAAGGCCAGCAAGCCCTCCTACTCGCTGGGCGGCGCGCAGTGGGTGGACAATCAGGCTTACTTCACCCTCGACGACCCGAGCGGGTTTGTCATGGTGGACAACTGCGAAAGCGGGTGGTCGGTAGTCTCCCCGAACCTGCTGGACTACCTGAACCCAGCCACCGGCAAGGACAGCTTCATGGATGCAGGTGTCATGTTGCGGATCGTGCCCGCGAACTTCACCGGCAAGCTGGCGTACAAGACCCTGCCCGCCCCTCTGGACCTGTCGGGCTTCACCCACATCTCCATGCTGATGAACAACGGACAGAACTGGCCTTTCGGGATGGCCCTGACGCTGTGCTCCGACACCGTGGGCAACGTTCCTATCGTGACCCTCGCCATCGAGCAGTTCCGCAGCTACAAGTTCCCTGCCTTGCTCACCAACGGCGGCGCTGCCCTGCCCTCGGGCGTGCAGTCGATTGCGTTGCATGTTACAGAGGCCCGGCCCGACACGTTCAACATCGTGATCCTGGACAACATCATTGCCTGCAAGGCTCCTACTGATCCTAAGCACGTCTCGCACAGCATCCTCGTGTCGCGGATGACCGAGACTGAGCCTGAGTGGATGCCGGTGCGTGGCTTCAAGGCCCCTGGTCGGGTGTATATCGGTGGCTGCCGTGGCGCTGATGACCCTATCGCGTGGCCGAACTGGCGTGGCCCTGCGGGCTCCTCGGAAGCCTTCGCAATGCAGCCCACCAAGCTGCGCTTCTGGCGCCGATACGAGAACGACGTGGCCCCTGGCAGCAACGAGTACGACTTCACGGGCGGCTGGAGCCGTACCGACATGAGCGTGCAGGACGGAGTGACTTGGCTTCATGGCGAGCACTCGCGCATGCTCAACGGCGGGCAAGGTTCGGCCAACCCGGATCTGCCTTCTGCGGCGGATCGCCAGCAGCAGATCTTCAACCCAGTCAACGACGTGGGCAACGTGTACGTCTGGAAGCGCTGGACGTTCAAGAACTTCGGGCTGGCGGAGTTCTACAACTCCCCGTTCAACTACGAGTCCCAGTACTTCCTGAGCCAGGACATCCAGCTCGAAGGCATGGCCGGGGTGCGGCGCGGGTTCGGACCTCACGGACCCTACTCGCACTTCGACCTGGGCAACGTGGCGTTCTGCACTAGTGGCCCCTTCTACGAATTCCAGGTGCCGACCCAACCACTCGCCCCCACCATCCTTGCAGGCATCCAGCACTTCGGCCCGAGCGAGTACGTGGCCAACCGAGTGGTAGGTAGCGACAGGGTTTGGCTGCCTCCGCAGGGCTTCGGGGTGGAGAACGTCTACGCCGTGAAAGAGATCCAGAACTGCAACTACGGCCTGGACACCACCACGCAGTCGGCGTACCGCGAGTTCGGCTACGGTAAGATCTCCGGCACGTCTTTCCGGTGGTGCCAGTACGGCGACGTTATCGCCTCCACCAACGTGCACATGGAAAACTGCAAGTTCCTGGACTCGGACACCGGCCTGCCGACCCGTAACCCCTTCATCGCTTGGGGCTACCGCCGACTCGCCCAGGTCCGTCTCGATAGCGTCAACGGCAAGTCCTGGGACACCCGCACCTACGTACAGGGCGGGCAGAGCGCCCGCGTCATGGAAGGGCAGGGACGAGCGCCCAACAAACGAGCCCTCGTACTGGAGCCTGCCATCGAGCAGAACGTCGGCACACGGTTGCAGCCTTTCATGCGCGAACGCATCGCCTTGGTAGTGGCAAGAGCCGGAGTTCCCACCGTCGTAAGCGCCTACCTCAAGCAGGCAGCGTCCATCGAAGGGGCGCCGTTTATCCTGCCGCAGTTCGTGCGCATCGCAACCGTGGCCGGTCTGGTCAAAGGGGTGGGCCGCCACATGGCCACGGGCATCCAGCGCAAGAACGTATGGGGCCGGGTGGTCCTGGAGTTCACCGCCGAGGAGGACGCCCTGGTACCGATCTACCTGGAGACCGACACGTACACCGCGTGGGGCACCGAGTGTGGCCTGGACGACAGTGGGCTGCCTCCTGATCCGTACTTCCCTAAGCCACCACCAGTGAAGACCGACTCGTTCACCTTCGTAGCGTTCTACGAGAACATCATGGGCGTCCTGGACTCTTACGAGGCAGGTACCCAGGAAGCAGAAGACGCCATGGCCGCAGGCATCGGCGTACCGTTCCCTGGGATGACCGATGGCACGATCCTGGACATGTCGTTGGGTAACATCATCGGGGTGGCGCTGATCCCGCAGGAGGGTACGGTGCAGGCTTACGGGGTCTTCAAGCCCGGCTACCAGAACGACGGTGGGTTCCAGAACTGCTACATCGTCCTCAAGAACGGGGCGGGCGACATCATCGCGCAGCCTGAGCCTAACTTCGCCAACGTAACCGCCATCCCGTCGATGCCCGGCTACGCCTACTTTGCATTCCTGGGCGGCGTGTCCTCGGAGCCTCTGGCTGCGGGCAACACCTACACCCTGGAAGTCTGGAGAGGAGAGCCTGACTAATGGCTAAGGACAAGTTGGACGACGCGGACTACGCGAACATGCGCAACATGGAGTTCAGCCAGGACGGCTCCACGTACGCGCCCCACGCCTTGGACGGGATCGACGACCCGCACACGGACTTCGGCCTGAGAGGCAAATCTGTCTCGATCTACCAGCCGCCAGGGGGCGGTCCTGGCCCCGGAGGAAGCGGTACCGGAACCGTAATCTTCACAGTGATCTACTAGCCCGCGAAAGCGGGCTTTTCATTGGCCCTCGCCGGGTTTGTGTTGCCCACGCTTTACAGCGCTGCTAATCTGCCATCACTGCGAACACCGATGCAATTGATTGCACTGACAAAGGAGTTGCCGTCATGAAATACAAACGCTGGGCAGCCTGGGCATTGGTCCTCGCTTTTCTGAACCTGGGGGTGCTGGCCTGCATCTACAGTTTCACCTCCATCGGGGAGGACCGCGCATCCGCTCAGAAGATCGGGCGCCTGATCTCGACCTACGCTGAACCAGAGGCCAATCCCGTTTTCCTGGTACGCGCCGAGGACCGTTGCAGGTTCTACAGCGAGGCCTATTGCGCATCGGCTCGGGCGCAGCGACGTGGCATCACCCCCGGCCTGTACACGAACCCCATCAAGCTCGACGTGAGCCCAGAGTCCGCCCTCTTCTACACCGCTTATGTGGATGCCCGAGCCCGCCTCATCCGCGCCACGGCTTCCTACGTTGTCTTCCTCGACACCAAGCCCGCCAACCCTGAATACCTCAAGCAGTCGATCTCCTTTGAAGAGGAGTCCGGCGTGCTGGTCGGCACCATCGTTTCCAATCTGTACGCCCTCCAAGAAGAAGCACTACGTGACACAGATCACAGGAGCAACTGGGCGTATGTGGTAGGGTTTCTTGCCAACTTGCTTGTATTGATCTTTGTGGCCTATGCCACCAGGAGACACGCACCAAAGGGGAGTTAAGGCTATGACCGCAGCAACGGATGTACTGAGCCTTCCCCTTTCGACGTACGCCTGGATCATTGGCATTGCGATCATGGGCGGGCTCGTCGGATACATGAACAAAACGAGTGATTACACGGTCAAGGATATTGTGAAGTCGACACTCACCAGCGCCTTGACCGGCTTCTTAGCATTCTGCGCCTGCTTTGAAGGTGGATTGTCCATGGGATGGACGTTGTTTGCAGTCGGCGTAGCGGGCCTCATGGGCAAACGTGCCTGGGAGGATATGGAGAACATCCTGAGAATCCGTGCCGGGCTTCCGCCAGCGGCGCCACAACCCAAAGATCCAAGTGAGGCAGAATGATGAACAGGGTCAAGAGATACGCAAACAGCGCGTGGAGTGCGACCTGCATGGCCACCTTCTTCGGACTACTTGCCGCGACGGTCTACTGGGCTGTCCTTCAACGTCCGCCACTCACCTACAACACCGAGGGCCTCCTCACCACCTACCATGTAACCCGTGGTTCTACGGCTTACCTGGAGAACCCGTTGTACCCTCCTGACACATCCTTGAAGGTCACGATTAATCCAAGGATCACGGGGCACGACGAGGTGGGAGGCACGTACCGTCTGGGTTCGGTGGACACGAGCGACGGGTTCCGCCCAAGCGTCACCGAGGCCCGTCTTTCGTACGTTCGCCCAGGCTACCCAGTCTACGGGCTGTTCATCCCCTCCTATGTGAAGCCGGGGGTGTACACGTACCGGGCAACCGCCACCTACAGACTCAACCTCTTCCGCACTGCCAAGCTGGACATGCCGGAGTTCACGGTAGTAGTGGAGTAACACGAAGCCCGCCGAGTTGCGGGCTTTGCAATTGATTGCATGGGAGAGAAAGCATGATGTGCAAGCTGCGGTTAGAAGCCCTCACCAAGATTGCCCCAGGGGCGGTCAAGGTCGTGAATAAGCAGGCCCTCGTCGACGCGATCAACGCCGCCGCCGAGAAGTTCTTCATCAACGCCACCCCACGCCGCCTCCGCTACTTCGTAGCCCAGATGGCCTTCGAGACCCTGGACTTCACCAAGTTCGAGGAAGACCTCTACTACACCGACCCGGCCCGCGTGGCTGCGATCTTCAAGTCCGGCTTCGACCTGAACAAGAACCAGAAGGTCGACCCCGAAGAGATCGAGTTCGCCAAGGGCTACATCCGCAACCCGCAGAAGCTGGCCAACCGTGCGTACGCCAACCGCTTCGGCAACGGCGACGAGGCCTCTGGCGATGGCTGGCGCTATCGTGGACGGGGCGGCATGCACACCACCTTCAAAGCCAACTACCTGAAAGCCTCCATGGCCCTGTACGGCGACGACCGACTGGTCCGCAACCCTGACGCCTTGTCCGACACCCAGACCTACGAGGCGGCCTTTATGTCTGCCGGTCAGTTCTGGAAGGACAACTCCCTCAACGTGCTGGCCGACGCCGACGCCTGGACCAAGTTGACCGGCGTGATCAACGGCTCGACATCCACCGCCGAAGCGCGTAAACCTTGGCTACGTCGTGCGAACGAAAACATCCCGTAGGAGGTAGCCATGTTCACCGGACTTTCCACCACCATCAAACTGGGCGCGCTTTGCGCCCTTATCGCTTTACTGGGCATCGCCACCACCTACGGTGCCTGGAAGTGGCAGGGTGCAAACATCGCCAAAGAGGTGAAGGCTGCGGAAGACCGGAAGGACAAGCAGCTCGCCGTCGAGCGTGGGTATATCAAGCTCTGGCGTGACCGGGCGGAGGCAGCCCGAGCCGAGGCAGACGCCAAGAAGACCAAGGCCACCGTGGTGACCACCAAGGCCACCGAAGTGATCAAGCAGGAACGCAAGACCAACCCCGCGTTCTACGAACAGGAAGTACCAGCCGGAGGTGCCGAGCAATGGGAAGCCGCCAGAAAACTCATGCAGTAGTGGCCCTGATGTTTATCGGCCTTTCTCTCACCGGCTGTGCCGCCAAGGCGCCCGAGCCGACCAACGAGTACAAGATCGCCCTGCAAGAGCTGGACGCCTCCTGGCTCGACAAATGCCAGGGGCTGGAGGACATCCCTGATCGAAAGGTTGGCACGTTGTTGCAGGACTTCGTGGATCTGACCAAAGTTGCAGCGCCGTGCCGGGCGGATCACAATGCACTCCTCGACTACCTCAAACCACTTATCGACAAGGCTAAGGCCGGGGAACCGCAATGAGTAACGAACTTCCGAAGATCGGTCTGTACGTGCAGTGGCTGGTAAACGGCAAGCTGTCGGAGATGACCTTTCTACCTGCGTCTGATCGGTCGCCGATGGAAGTGGCCGAAGCCCTGGCTGCCCTGGTACCTGACGGCTGCGTTGCCGAGGTGGTGGGCTTCACCCTGGGTAACGCCAACAACGTCTGGTTCACCCGCCAGCACAGCGTTGACGCCATACAGCAGCTCAAGCAGCACGCTGCCCAGGTACCGCCCCCGCCACCACCCCGCAGTCGCATGTAACAGAGGGAACCCGCTTCGGCGGGTTTCTTTTTGGTCAGTGTTTGTACTTAAATACAATATTTTGATATAGTCATCTCGTCGCCGTGCAATTGATTGCACCGCCACATGGTCGTCAGGACTGAGCACTCCGCTCCCCCATAAAGGAAACACCCATGTCAAATGCACCGCTAGCATCCGCCCTCGGTTCGTCCGAGACCCAACTCATGGCAGAGGTCTATAAGCTGTCGGACGCCGGGGGTTCGATCATCCAGATCCGTTCCCGCGAAGTACCGCGCACCCTCACCACTCTGCGCAAATCCATCATCGCCGATGACGCCAACCGCTACCGCGAGTGGGACACCGTAAACGGCTGGCGCGTCTTCACGCTGGAGAATTTCAGCGAGCACAAGATGGCGGGCGACAACAACCTGGACTTCGACTTGGCACTCATGACCCCACTCAGTGAGCTGCGCAGCCAATCCAGCCCGGTCATCTCCGAGCCAGAGAAGATCCACTACTTCATCTACACGGACCTGCACCCGTTCATCGACGGCAACCCGCGCATGATCGCCATGCTCCAGCAGTACGCGGCGGTCCTGCCTTCCCGCAACATCTGCCTGATCCTGCTCACGCCCGAGGTGAACCTCACCTACCTGCCAATGGGCACCGTGCTGACCGTCGACGCCCCTACGCCTACCGCCGAGGAACTGGAGACCTGCCTGCGCAAGTTGACCGTAGCCAGCGAGCAGGACACGGAAGCGTGGCCGGATGGCCTGGACATCGAAGAAGATGAGTACCACCTGATCAGCCACCTCGGCCAGGGTATGACTCGTTATGAGTTCGAGCAGTACGCATCCATTGCCATCGTCGAGCACGGCTCCAAGGGCAGCACCTGCCTGGAAGCGGCCTGTCTGATCGAAGGCATCTCGAAGGGCAAGACCGAGGTGGTCAAACAGACCGACATCCTCGAACTGTTCCGCACCGAGAACATGGACGACGTGGGCGGCATGAACAAGTTGAAGGACTGGATCGACGACCGCGCCGATTGCTTCTCCGACGATGCCAAGAAGTTCGGCGTCCAGGCACCCAAGGGCATTGCTATCGTCGGCGTGCCCGGCACCGGTAAATCGCTCATCGCCAAGGCCATCGCCAGCCGTTTGAACGTGCCACTCCTGCGCCTGGACTTCGGGCGGGTATTCAGCAAGTTCATCGGCGACTCCGAGAGCCGTATGCGCGCAGCCCTCAAGATGGTCGACCAGATGGGCCACCTTGTCCTGTTCGCAGATGAGATCGACAAAGGCCTGGGCGGTATTGGCCAGGGCGGCGGCGACAGCGGCACCAGCTCCCGCGTACTGGGTGCGTTCCTCACTTGGCTCCAGGAGAACGAGTCCAACGTATTCGTCGTGGTCACCGCCAACACCATCACCAACCTGCCGCCTGAGCTGTTCCGTAAAGGCCGTATGGATGAAGTGTTCAGCGTTGGCCTGCCCGGCCCGTCCGAGCGTCGCGAAGTCCTGGAAGTCCATCTGCGTAAGCGTGATCGCAACATCGCCGACTACAGCGAAAAGGACATCGCTCGTTTCATTGAAGCGTCGGCCACCCGCGTGCCTGCCGAGATCGAAGCGGCGGTCAAGGACGGTCTGATCGCCGCCTACAACGACAAGAAGGCGGACGACATCACCATGGACCACATCATCGGCGCCCTGGAGAACTCGATCCCCATGGCCACGTCGCAGAAGGCGAAGATTCAAGCGATCATCGACTGGGCACGCGACAATGCCACGCCGGTCAACTACGAAGAGCAGGAGCTGGCGCCAAGCGTACCCGGCGTCACCGGCAACGACAGCGTGGCACCGCGCCGTGTAACTCGCCGCGTACCGCCTACTGCCCGCCCTGACCAAGTGTAAGGAGCCGACCATGAGCCAGATGTCAGGCGTGTCGCTTTGCTACGGCAAGGTCAATCTGCCCGACCAGGGGCAGACGGTAGCCGTGCTGCGATTGAAAGCTCCGTTCGATAAGGCCATGTCGGCAACTCTCTGCGGCAAGGCATTCCTCAACACCAAGGAGTATTGCGCGGCCACCCGTAACCGGGACATCGGCGGCGGGTTCACCCGGCAGCGGGTGGAGCACGAGCAAGGCACCCTGATCCTGCTCCAGGTCTCCCGCACCCGCCGAGGTGTGCCACACGCAGACGGGGCCATGGTCCTGCGGCTCCGCAATGGGGCCGACCTGCTGAGCATCTCCGCTCGGCTCCCGATGGGCGGGGGCTCGATCCTGGGTGAGCAGATCCAGATCTTCGCAGGGGCGGCAGACATCTGCGCACCGGAGGAGCTGGCCCTGCTCGGGGTGAAGATTCCGAAGTGGTACGCGGAGCGGTACCTGGACCCGCAGGAAGTGGCGCAGCTCTTTGACGTATCGGTAGTACGGGCGGGCGAGATTGCCCGGCCTACGCTGCATGCGGTAGCCACCTCGGAAGGCGTTGTGATCAAGGCCGTAGGGGAGGAAGCACCACGCCGCATGCGGATGAGGAGGAACACCTGATGCCAGACGCACGAGTAGAGCTATGGCGCGATCCTCGCATGATGCAGGACGTGCTTACCTACACCTTCACCTACACTCGCGAGCAGTTCCACGAGATGGAGCGTGATCTGGTCATGTCTGCGCGTAACACGGTAGCCCAGGAGCTTTCCCAGCTGATCTACCAGCGCCTGGGAGAGCTAGGGCTGCGGGGAGCCACCATGGCCGCCTGGATGGAGGCTGGATCTGGGCAGGCGCGGCAGTACGGCCTGGGCCTGGACATGGCTAACCCTCAACACATGGTAGGCCTGGGGCTACTTGTTGCTGCGGAGTACCACCGCCCCACTTTCGTCAACCTGATGGATCTGGACCGTGGGGTAGAGGTGCGGCTGGAGTGTGGCTACAACAACCTGGAGTACACGGTAAACCTGTACGTGCATGTCAGGGTTCCAGCGCACTTGGCGTACCGGGGTGGCCGCTCCCTGAGCATGGGAGAGGCGCCTATACGAGGGGACCGGTACCGTATGGGCGGCAGCGAAGTGAACTTGGTCCAGGAGAGTATGACCCTCGACCTGGGCGGAGAGCTGCGCAGCATGCCACGAGGCCCGCGCCGGGCGGAGGTGTCATTAAACGGAGTCGACGTTGGCTCCTTCACGGATCTCACCGTGGCCGCCAATATCACGGGAGGCGAGGCAGTAACACTGCGTGACCCTGCCATGGTAGTAGCGGCTCGCGAGAACCCGGAGCGGGAGAGCATACGCAACGAGGCCAGGGCACTCACCAATCAGCAACAACTACGCAACCAGGAGCGCATCCTGGAGCAGAACAACATGCGGCAGCAGCAGGTGGCCGCAGCAAGAGCAGCACTCGACAAACCCCAGGGTGAGTTGAAGCCGCGCAAAGCCAAGAGGGTCAGTGTCGGTACCGAGACACCGCCCCTTGAGGCAGAATCACCACGTCGATTGAAACTTCGGCGAGACCGAAAATAACCAACGTGCAATTGATTGCACAGGAGGCAACAACGTGAGCCACACCAGCGCAGTAAAAAGCATTGCCATCACCAGCGTTGAAGCGCTGCGTGAGGCCGTCAAGGAACTGAACGCCAACGGCGTGAAGTGCAGCTTGGTCGAGAACTCCACCCCTCGCGCCTACTACAGCAACCAGACCGGCCTGGGCAAAGCCGACTTCGTACTCAAGCTGGACAACAGCCGTTACGACGTTGGCTTCTACAAGTCCGAGAACGGCGGCTACGAAGTGCGCACCGACTTCTGGGGCCAGGACGTGAAGAACCAGCTCGGCGCCACCGCGTCAGGCCCTGGCAAGACTGAGCAAGCCCAGCTGGGCAAACTCTTCCAGGCGTACGGCATCCACGCCGCCATGATGGAAGCCCGCCGCAAGGGCCTGATGGCTACCCGCCAGAAAGGCAAGGACGGCATCGAGCAAGTAGTCGTCTCGGGCTACCGTTAATCCACTCACCCGGCCATAGGCCAGAGGACCGCACCATGCGTAAGCAAGTCGTTATCTCCATCCTCCCGGATGGCACCACCAGCATCGACGCCCAGAACTTCAAAGGTAAGGGCTGCCAGGATGCTACCAACCAGATCGCGCTCGCCCTGGGCGGTGCCGGTCGCGACACGTCGGACGACAAGAAGAAGCCTGACTTCTTCGCGCCCGGCACCACCGGCACCCAGACCCACAACGTCTGATAGCGAGGCACCAGGAGAGAGATCATGGGACTGTTAGCCAATAGCTTGGACAAGCCGCAGGACGCAGTGGTTATCACCTTCGGGGAGGACGGCTCTGCCGAGTCCCTGCACGTAGACCAGTTCGACCTGGGCTTCCTCGGCAAGAAGGAAATCACCCGCGCCACGGACATCCGCTTCGAGGGTGACACGCAGGACTGGACGATCTACCTCCTGGACGCCAAGGGCGAAAACCCTACGCTGGCCTGGAAGGGCTGCAAAGGCCTGCCCTCCTACGAAGTGGCGCGCACCGTCGAGGTGGCTTGGTTGAACCTTTGCCGTCTCAACGATGCCGACCCGCGTGACGGGGACGGACACACCTACCTCAACCAAGCACGGAAGGCCAACGGTCTCGCCATCTGACCTTCCACCCCTCGGGCGCTTCGGCGCCCTTCCTTGTTTCGGAGAACACCATGAGTCGATCAATCGCAGAAGAGCTGCTGGCGCGAGTGCGTGAGCAGATCCACGGCATCGGAGCCCGCCCAGGCCCGTCCGCTTTGGCCGTGTATTGCTGGGTGCTGGGCGTCATGTCTTACGAGGGCGTCCGCGTCCTGGAAGTGACCCCTTCCCAGATCCATCTGGGCGTAGTAGTCGGAGGCAACGCCCGCTACACCGGGGTGGGCTTCTCCTTGAACACGATCAAATCGTCACTGGAGATCCTGGAGCATCACGGCTGGCTTATCATCAGCAGGAAGCCCGCGAAGAAGGGCGAGATCCTCCGTATCGAAACCCCATAGGGCCTCCGCCATGACGCGCTTAGTTCAGCAACCGCTAGTAGATCGCAAAGAGTTTCACGAGCTGTACCGCAAGCTCCGTTTTTGGTGGGGCATGCGGCACATCGAAGAGTCCGCCTACCTGCTCGGCATGCACGTCCTCCAGAAGATGAGCAAGCAAGACAGCCTGGAAGTGTCCGGGACTTGGCGCGAGTTCGCCGGTCAGATCGTGATGCGCGGCGGCGAGATCCTCGCTGGCCCTGTCGACGATAACCAGTACATGTTCCTCGGCGCCCTGCACCAGCTGCAAGGTACCGTGGGCGTGCTGAGCCACATCAACCAGGAAGGCATCGAGCTGACCAAAGCAGACGCCTACCAGAACCTGGGCCGCAGCCCACACTTCACCAAGGAGCCGGGCGTAGATCCTAACCTGATCGGGGCGGACACTCCGTTGCTCTTCGTGTACGTGCCGTGGGCCGGGTACGACATGGAAGCCACCTGGGCGAAGTACCCAGAGTGCGGTCGGCTGGTCAACCTCCCGAACTGGCTCACGGTGAAGGGGAGGGGCTAGCCATGAAGTACAACCACGGGCACCACACTTTGTCGACCCTGGCAAAGACGCTGACCACCAAAGACGACGCTCACTTCATCGCCTACATCGAAGTGATGTCCGTTCTGGGCAAGTTCTGGTCCGCCCGGTTCACCCCCAGCGAGTTCCTGGTCCTCAGTTTCCTGGCCAATCGCACGCTGATTTTCCGTAAACGGGCGGAGGCAATCACCCGTAGACACTTCGAGGAGGGCATCTCGTCGGAGAGAGGGGACACCTGCACAGGCTGCGGAGTGAGCGAACACGCCCGAGTCAGGGCTTTAAACTCTTTGTGTTCCCGCAATTTCATCAACGTACACTGCTTTTTGGAAGGCAAAACAGAGACCAAGCCCCGGATCTACGAGCTGAATTATGAGCTTTTAGTAGAGGGCCACGACCTCGGGGAGATCCGAAACATGCTAAAACGTAGCCGAACACTCGACCGAGATAAGCGTCCCGAGGACGATTTTTATGCCGAAAATACCCCCCGACAATTCGCGGGGGTACCCCCCGACAATCGTGGAGGCTTAACAGAGCTATTACATAGCTCTAAAAGAACTTCTATTAACATAGAAGAGTCGGCAGCTGCGCAGCCGAGCCAATCGAGGTTGAAGGTTGGTAAGAAGACAGTAGCGGGCGCAATCAATTGCACACCCAAACCTCCGCCTACTGGTAATGCCGCAGAGCGCATCGCGCAGATCCAAGCTGACACTACGAAAGCTCGGACCACCCGCGTGGCTACTGCAAAGACCCTCCCCGCCCGGCGCTGGGAGATCAAGGATCTACAGGCCCTCCTTGACCAGGGGCGCGCCGACGCGGGCGTCACCGTGCCTCGCGTTATGGCGACTACCAAAGGGGCGGGTGTGTTGTTCAAGCGGATGAAGGAAGCCGAGATCACCGACGCGCTGGAGTTCTTCACCTGGACCTTCCAGAACTGGGGCACCGTGGCCTCGGCCAACCGCCGCGCCAAGGCCAAGCAGTTGAAGGACACCAAGGCGTCGAACAGCGAGATGTCCCTGATCCCGAACTTCGCGGAGCTGGCCTACCGCTTCCCCTACATCCTCGCGTTCTTCAACGACCGCAAGTACACCAAGGTGCAGGAAGAGCAGAAGGTTGTCCGGCAGAAGCAGGAGACCCGCGCCCTCGCAGAGAAGCAGCAGGTGGCCATTGCTACCCGCCGCGACATCGTGCGCCAGCAGGACATCGAGCAACGCGACAAAGACCGAGCTGCCCAGGAGCGTCGCGTAGCCCGCCCGGTCGTGCGCCGCAGCCGCCAGCTCGTCGACGACCTGGACGAACCGTTGCCAGCCTACAAAGAAAGGGAGTGGAACCCAGATGAGTAAGTCAACCGAACGTTTCATGGCTGCCGGGGTTCCTCGGTCCTGCTGGGAGCTGAGCTGCCGCGACCGTGGTCAGGTGAACATCACCGAGTGGGCCAAGGAGCAGGCCCGCCGCCGTAAAGAGCGGGAGGCCCTTGTCTCCGCCTACGTCCTGCACCCCGTGACCAAGCGAGGGGCCGAACGCCGGGCGGAGGATTTCACCTATTGCCAGGAGACGGTCGACCTGCTCGCGAGGCAGGCGGTGCTTGAAGGATTGCCTGTGAAAGTAGTTCCGTTCCACGGGCTGGTTCATGCTCTTCAACACCCCTCGGCCTATATCTCCCAGGACACGGACCCAGAAGCCCGCGCCAGGACCACGATATTTGACTTACTTGGTCAAGGAGTTATTGTCGTACCTCTCCTGCCCAACCCGCTCGACGCTGAATGCGAGCCATATCAGTATCGGGTCGCGCTCGACTTCCTGCTCACCCACCTCTACGAGGGCGGTGCCCTGGTCATCGGCGGTTCGGAGCAGCTAAGCAAGCGACTTCAAAGTGGCTACCCCGATTCCCTGGAACGTCTACTCCTGGGGAACTCGGAATACTTCGGGACAGGCTCATGAGCACAGGATTGAAATTCATCGCTTCGGCGATCCAGCACCAGGCGGGGAACGCGATCATCCGCGTCGACCCCGACCTGCTGATCACGGAGCAAGAGGTAGCGGTCTACGAGTTCTGCCGTGACTACTACCGCAGCTACCGCGAAGTGCCCACGCCCGCGATGGTCCAGGAGAACCTGAACATCCGCATGCCTCGGGTAGAAGGGCCGGTGGGTTTCTACGAAGACGAACTCCAGGATCGCTTCAACTTCGAGGTGGTCCGGGAGGGCTTCACCGATCTGCGCTCGATGGTCCAGGAAGGCAAGCCCGGTCCGATGATCGAGACCATGGAGCAGACCATCCGGCGCATCCGTCGGACCCGTCGCGGCCAGGGCGGGATGATCAACATCGGCGAAGCCATGACCTTGGCCATCGACCGCCTGCAAGCCCTCCAGGGGAGCGGCGGGATGTCAGGGGTACCTACCCCTTGGCCGACCCTCAATCGCATCACCAGCGGCTACCAGAACGCCGACCTGATCACCTGGGTGGGCCGGACCTCCCTCGGTAAGACGATGATGCTCCTGGCCCAAGCCGAGTTCGCCTATGACAACGGCTACTCGGTTCTTTTCGTTACGACGGAGATGGCCTCGGAAGCAATCGCACGACGCTGGATGGCCATGAAGTGGGGCTTCGATCCCGAGGCCCTCAAGTCGGCCCAGGTCTCCACTTACACCCTGCGCAAGATGCGTGCGCTGAACGTCGAACTCCTCGGGCGGGAGCGCTTCCGTTTGCTCAGCGCCGGGATGAAGGGTGACCTTGCCATGGTCGAGGCCGCCATCGAAGAGATGCAGCCCGACATCCTGTTCCTGGACGGTGTGTACCTGATGCGCCCGAGCGGCAAGCAAGTACCCCGCAGCAAGACCGAGCAGGTCTCTGCCGTGTTCGACGAACTCAAGCAACGCAACATCGACACCAATATCCCGTTTGTCGTCAATACCCAGTTCAACCGGTCATCCGGGAAGGGCGGTAAAGAGGGCAGCCTGGAAAGCATCGGCCTCTCCGACACGATTGGCCAACACAGCTCCATCGTAATTGCGATCAAGCCTGGACCCACGGACAACTGGCACCACTCCCGAGAGCTGGACTTGCTCAAGGGGCGGGAAGGTGAACAGGGCAAGGTGAACATCAATTACCGCTTCAAACCTACGGATCTCAGCGAGATGTCGGATGAGCAACTGGAGGAATGCAGCAATGGGGCGCCCGCTATCGGAAGCGATGGCGAGATCTACACTTGAGGACTGAGCAATGACATGCAACCGCGACCTTTGTGAGGGGTGCCCGATTGACGGGCTCCATGAGCCAGTCGAGCCGTTGGGCTACGAGGACGCTCCCTACCTCATCGTGACAGACACACCGAGCAAGGCAGGTGCCAAAGCTGGCCGCCTCCTTGCACCTTCCCACAAGGCAATGCTGTTCAAGCACATGGGCAACGAGCAGTTCACCGAGGACCAGTTCCAGTACCACCCTCTCTGCCTCTGCCCGTTCGACCAGGACCAGTACAAGAACACCGAGAAGAAGAAGATCTTCAAACACTGCCGGGCGCACCTGGAGGACTTCATCGACGAGATCCGTCCCGAGGTGATCATCCCCCTGGGCAGCGAGGCCGCGTGCCAAGTCTTCAACAAGTCGGTGAAGATCACCCAGGTGAAAGGTCTGGGTGCTCAGTCCGATGAGTTCGGCGTGCCGATCTTCCCGCTCCAGAACCCAGGCCTCGCCACTTTCCGTCCTGAGAACGAACCAGTCCTCGCGGCGGACATTGCGTCGTTCGGGCGGTTGGTGGATGCAGGCTTCGACATCGCCAAAGCTGACGACTTCATGACGGGCGATTACACCGAGGTGACTGACCTCCAGTTCCTCATCGACGGCAAGCACGAACTGCTCTCGTACGATACCGAGACCACCGGCCTGCGCTGGTACCAGAAGGGCGTCAACGTCCGCACCTACGACGAGGCCAAGCACAAAGGCAAGGACTGGTTCCGCCCACGGTTCCAGATCCTTACGATGCAGTTCACCGTGAAGACCGGCGAGGCGTTTATCCTGGTCTGGGACCACCCAGAACGCCCGATCCCCGAGGAGCGCAAGCCTGTATTGCGTAACCAGCTTCGGCAGCTGTTGTGCGCACCAGAAACCACGGTAATCGGACAGCGCATCAAGTTCGATAACGTGGCTCTTTGGATGACCGAGGGTATCCGTTTCCCTATCGGCGGGTGCACCCAGATGCTGTGCGCGATCCACGATGAAAACCTGCCCGAGAAGAACCTGGACATCCTCACCAAGATCCATGCGCCGGAGATGGCCGGGTACGCCGACCGCTTCAACGCCAGCGTGGACAAGTCGAGGATGTGGGAAGTCCCGATCAAGACCATGATCCCGTACGGCGGTGGCGATACCGATGCAGCGTTCCGCGTCTACAACGAGCTGGAGCGCCTCGTGCAGGAAGACGAAAAGAACTGGAACCACTACTGCCGCGTCTCGATCCCAGGCCTCAACGCCCTGGCCGCAATGGAGACCCGAGGCATGCTCGTGGATCTCGAAGTGGCCCTGCCAGAGTTCCAGGCCTACCTGGAGGAGGAGGTGCTGCGCCAGCGCAACAGCCTGCTGGCCCAGGTGCACCGCGACATCAAGCGCGACCACATCGAAGCCAAGAAGGGCGACGTGGAAGAGGCCCTCAAGTTCTCCCGTCAAGAGTTCCTCAAGGACATCCTGTTCAACCATCCGAAGGGCTTCAAACTCAAGCCGAAGGTGTGGACCAAGACGACAGAGAAACTGCCGGACCACATGAAGGAGCCGAGCACCAGCTCGAAGGACCACCTGCCGTTCTTCTTCGAGAGCTGCCCCTTCACGTTCGAGCTGGCCGAGTACGTCAAAGACTCCACCATGCTGCGCAACAACGTCCAGGGCTTCCAGGACAAGTTCGTGGTAGATGGATGGTGCCGACCGACCTACTTCCTGGACGTGGCGGTGACCCGTCGTACGGCCTCGCGTGACCCCAACGGCCAGAACTTTCCGAAGCGTGGCAAGAAGGCCAAGATGTACCAGCGTTCGTTCATCGCGCCCAAGGGCAAAGTGATCATCGCGTGCGACTTATCGCAGGCCGAGCTGCGCATCGCGGGCGACATGGCCAACGACAAAGAGATCATCAGGATCTACAACGAAAACGGCGATATTCACATCACCACGGCTGCTCTCGCGATGGGCATCAGCGAAGAGAAGTTCGCCCTGCTCCCGGCCAAGGAACGTAAGGAGTGGCGGCAGAAGGCCAAGGCGATCAACTTCGGTTTCATCTACGGGATGTCGTGGAAGAAGTTCATGGCTTACGCCAAGACCCAGTACGGGGTGGAGTTCACCGAGACCGAAGCCAAGAACATCCGGTCGAACTACTTCAAGAAGTACAAGGGCATTGCAGCGTGGCACGAAGTGGTCAAGAACTTCGTCAAGCAACACGGCTTCGTCCGCTCCTACAGCGGCCTCGTGCGCCACCTGCCAAGCGTTTACTCCGAGGAGGAGTGGATTCAGGCGGAGGCCATGCGCCAAGGCATCAACAGCCCGGTGCAAGAGTTCGGCTCCACCCTGGGCGTGATCAGTCTCGGGCGGATGAACGAAGAGATGGACCCGGTGTACCTGGAAGTGTTTGGCTTCATCCACGACGCCATCTACGCCTACGTCGACGAGAAGTATGTCGACTGGGGCCTCAAGACACTCAAGGGCTACATGCAGTCCAACGACCTGGAAGATCTGTTTGGCCGGAAGATGAAGGTGCCGATCATCGCCGACGCGGCGTTTGGCTGGAACCAGGGCGAGCTGTACGAGCTGGGCGACTACGGTGGCTTCGACCTCGACACCCCGTACGACTTCACCCAGATCCAGGACAAGGACGGCAATCAGCTGGTCGATCTGCCACCGCAGGAGATCCCACCAAATGGCGGTTTCCTCACCCGCTCCCCGTACACCGAGGTCACCGACCTGGAAGACGAAAGCGTTGTGGTCGCAGTGCGCCGTCGCCACCTGGGCGTAGCACCGCCACGCCAAGCACAGGTCAAGCCACGCCGGGTGGCCGTCCGGGAGGAGGAACCGGAGCAAGTCAAGGCGGTCAAGCGGACGTACCGCAGCCGCGAATCAGTGTAGCTACCCTGGGGCCGTGATTGGCCCCAGACTTCTTTTCACTACAGGAGATACCACCATGTCCGAAGAACGCATCATCCGCCGCACACGCACCGTAGCCCGAGGGGTACTCCGCCAGGAGCCTACTCACCTGGGCGACATCAACCAACGCATGCAATTGATTGCAGAAGCCGAGGCCGAGATCCGCAAGACCCTGGAGGCCATCGAGACAGCCAAGGCCGAAGTGGAAGACCTCATGAAGGCCGCAAAGCTGACCACCCACGAGCACCTGGGGCTGATCGCGGAGTGGGTCGAGACCAAGACCAACTCGTCTACCGAAGTCAGCGTAGAAGCGGCTCGCAAGGCGATCAGGAACGACAAGGACTTCTTCTCCGTCCTCAAGGTCCAGATGGGTCCGCTGGGCAAGGTGCTGTCCGAGAACGAGATCAAGGCCATCGCCAAGGTCACGCCCGGTCAGGTCACCGGCAAGAAGTTCCAGATCATGCAACCGAAAAAGAAGGCAGGCAAAAAATGAACAAGACCCTGGAGCTGGCCGATCACCTCGAACGCACCCCTGCCGACTCCGGGGTGCTTGTTGTCCACGATGCCTTGCGTATGGCTGCCGCCGAGCTGCGCCGCCTGGACGCGCTGATCAACACACCCGAGACCGAGAACTTCGTCGAAGGCATCCGCCTGGAAGCCGCACACCAGGAGCAGCGCTGGGGCGCGTCGCACGATGACGGTAAGGGTCCGCAGGACTGGTACTGGCTCGTCGGCCACCTCGCAGGCAAGGCCCTCATGTCCTTCGTTACGGGCGACATCGAGAAGGCCAAACACCACGTCATCACAACAGCTGCGGCGCTGGCCAACTGGCACCGCAAACTCTGTGGGAGCGGCACCATGCGTCCAGGCATCGCACCACCAGAGCCGGAGAAGACCGAGGAGTACCAGCAGGGCTTCAAGGCTTACCAGGAAGGCCGCACCCCTTGCGCCAACCCCTACCTGTCCACCAACCAGTTCTGGGCCAGCGGCTCTTGGGCTCGCGGCTTCCGCGCCGCCGCTCTCAAAGACACAAAGGAGCATGGCTAATGGAGCGGGCGCACATCAAGGAGGTTCTGCGTGACGTGTTCGGGCGGAACTTCGCGATGAAGGATCTCGGCGAGTGGGTGAGTATCAAGTGCCCGCTGGCCAAGTGGACCCACGAGAAGGGCTCCGACTCCACGGCGTCTGCCGGGGTCAAGGTCGCGCCCGACGGCACCAGTATCTACAACTGCTTCACCTGCAAGCACCCCAAGCCGTTCCACGCCATGCTCAAGGAGTACGCGGAGTATTCCGGGGACAACCTGGACGGCTTGATCGAGGAGCTGGAGGAGGGTGAGTTCCTCGGCCCGTCCAGGCCCCGCACGTACGACGAGATCCGGGCGGAGATGGCCCAGGAAACCGAGATGGCTATGCCCCTGGACGAAGGCCTGTACATGGACCTCTACCAGCCAGCAGGCAAGCACCGGTACCTGCGTGATCGCGGCATCGACCTCGCCACCTCCCAGAAGCTGGAGCTGCGGTTTGATCCGAAGGACAGCGAAGGCGAGGCCCGCATCATGTTCCCGGTGCGCGGCCCCGATGGCCTGCTCTACGGGTTCAGCGGGCGGGCGATCAACCCAGGTGCCCGGCTCAAGGTCCGCGACTACCACGGCCTCAAGAAGTCCGAGATGGTCCTGGGCTCGCACCTCGTAGGGCCGACCGACAAGATCTGCATCGTCGAGGGGCTCTTCGACTACGCCAACGCGCATCAGTGTGGCTATACAGGGTGTGCCGTAATGCACTCAACTATGACCGATCACCAAGCCGACATCTTCCGGGATCTCGGGCGGCCAGCCTACCTCTTCTACGATGACGACAAGGCCGGTGAAGATGGCAACGTGATTGCCGAACGGAAACTGAAAGGCCACATCCCTCTACTCGGAGTGACCTACCCAGACGTGAAGATTGAAGACGATTCACCGGAAGGATGGCACTGGCTCAAAGACCCCGGAGAGATGATTCCCGAGGACTTTGCCCAGATGATCCGGGACGCCTATCTTCTTTGACATACGAAAGGCCAATGCCTAGTATGGTGCGACATGACTAATGGTCAGATAGAAGAACCCGATTACTTCCTGTTGCACCTCCAACCCCTCTTGAAGGGCAAGAGCGTAAAGCTCGTAGTTGAGCAGGAAAAGACGCACGGAAAGGTTAACCGTCTCGTGCAAAAAGGATTACTCATCGCGCCAGGGAAAGTCTACGGACTCGATACCCATGCGATGGTAGTGTCGCTCCTCGGGAGCGGGAGCTGCGTGATCTATCCAGACTCGCAGACAAGCAAAGGTGAATTGGTCAAGGCTGGGCTCTCCGCTCGGCTGGCCATAGCCTTAATTGATTCACTTAAAAAACTCTACGGAGAGTCAACCCATGGCACCGCAAAGACCCGCAAGACCCGCTCGCGCCGCAGCAAGTAAGGCGCCAGCAGCACGCACTTCCTACCGAGGCGACGCGGGCCGTCGTCAGATGGAGGAAGAGCAGATCCGCCAGGAAGCAGCCAAAGAAGCACGCAAGGCCAAAGGCTTTGAACCCTTCCGCTTCTGGACCCCGGTTGGCGAAACTCGCCAGATCGTGATCATCGACGACGCGCCGGACTTCTTCCGCTACGAGCACGCCCTGAAAAGTGCAGGCTCGAATCGCTACGACAACTTCTTGCCGTGCATCAACGAAGACGCCAACTGCCCGGCCTGCTCGGTATCCGAGAAGCCTGCGTACTTTGCCATGTACCTGTCGGTCATCGACCTGACTCCGTACAACAACAAAGACGGCGACGAAGTTCCATGGTCCAAGAAAATGCTGGTCGTGAAACCGTCCCAGCAGAAGAAGATCTCCCGCCTGTTCGAGCGTGAAGGCTCCCTGCGCGGCATGATTCTGGACATGACCCGCGACGGCGACAAAGACGCGGCCATTGGCAACGACATCGAGTTCGTGGGCTGGATGGAAGAAGACGAACTGGCCACCTACTACGATGAATACACGGACAAAGACGGCAAGGTCCAAACCATCGACTGCCTGGAGCCGTTCGACTACGACAGCATCTACCCTGAAATGACCGAAGAGCAGTTGGCTACCATCGCAGGCGTAACCGACCACGGCGTGGGCAACCGTCGCCAGACTGATCGTGCGATTGGCCGTGGCGGTCGTGAAGCTCCAGCACCAGCAGCTCGCGGTGGTCGTTCCGCAGGCCGTCGTGATGCCGAGGCGCCGACTCGTCCAGCGCGGGGCGGTCGTCAGGCTCCTGCCGATGATGGCAACGATGACCAGCAGGACGCACCACAACGTGGTCGCCGCCCAGCGCCAGCAGCAGAAGCCCCGGCACGCGGTCGTCGCCAAGCAGCGGAAGAAGCCCCGGCGCCTACTCGTGGCCGCCGTGCGCCTCCACCGCCTGCCGACGATTACCCGGATGACCAGGGTGGCGAAGACTACGCCGATGACGCCCCAGCAGAAGCTCCACCGGCACGCGGCGGTCGTCGCCCGGCACCGGCAGCAGAAGCGCCTTCGCGTGGTCGCCGCCCATCGCCAGCAGCTGATGATGCCCCTCAGCGTCCAGCTCGCGGCGGTCGTGCGGCAGCAGCACACGAAGACCCGCCATTCGAGGAAGAGCCACCAGCAGCGCGGGGCCGTACTGCCCTTCGCGGTCGGCGTAACTAAACCATGCGCCCGGCTATCCTTGCGGGCGCTATGAAGCTCCCTCTCGATAGTATCGACGCCCCTGCCGTAAAGAAGCTGACCACCTACAAGCATCGCCCCCTGGGCCTTGCCGACGGTGAGCCAGATCTGGAGGTCGAGGCTTGGTACTACGAGGGGGATTTTCTTTGCGTGCCCCGCCAGCTCGGGATCACGCTGTGCAATCAGTTGCACATCGAGATCGAAGATCAGACCAGTGATGGGTTCCCTGCCGTCTTCCCTTGCATCCCCGATCCCAGGGTGTACCAGGAGCCGCAGATCGACCAGATCGTGGAAACCTTCGACAGCTTTTACGACTTCATCTTCCGTGCCCATACCGGGTGGGGTAAGACCGTGGGCTCCCTCATTGCCGCAGCGCGGATGGGGCGGACCACCATTGTCATCGTTGACCAGGACAACCTCCGGGAGCAGTGGGAGGAGTGCCTGATCAAGTTGTTCGGCTTCAAGCCCGAGGAGATCGGGATCATCCAGGGGCCGGAGAAGAAGTGGCGCTGGAAGGGACTGGCCGTAACCATCGCTATGGTGCAGACCCTCAGCCAGAAGGGCGTGTCGGAGGAGATGGCGGAATACTACGGTACTGCCATCGTCGACGAGGTACACACCGCTGGCGCCCCGACGTTCTCCGCCTCCCTGGTCATGTTCAGCGCCGGTCGACGCCTGGGCGTGTCTGCTACTCCTGGTCGCCGTGATGGCCTCCAGCGCGCCCTGGACCACAACCTGGGCAAGATCCGCGTGGCAGCCGACAAGGAGCACGACCGCTCCGCCGTCTACGTGATCCGTCACGAGACCGTCTACAGCTTCTACGGCAACGTGTCCAAGATGACCGGGCGGATCTTCTCCGAGGTCGAGGAGGATGGCCCGCGTAACATGACGATCATGGAGGCAGCTCTCTGGCTGTACGAGTCGGGGCGGGACGTGCTGATCCTCTCGGACCGTATCGAGCAGCTGCGGGAGCTGATGAGCATCGGCTATTACCTGGGGGTGCCCGAGGAGGAGATGGGCCTGTATACTGGCCACGACCCCCAGTGGATCTTCGGCAAAGACCCGAAGCCTACCAAGAGACCTGATGACCTGCACCGATGGAAAGACGACCGAGGCCGCTTCGTGTACGCGGAGTACAGCGCGGTCGGTTTGCAGCTCGTGAGGAAACGAATTCCTAAAGCCACACTCAAACAGGTCAAAGAAAGATGCACGATGATGTTTGCTACATACGGGATGTGCTCAAAGGGCTTCGACAAACCCAGCCTCACGGGCGGCATCGACGCTACACCTAGAAGCACGGCAGAACAGATTCACGGTCGGATTCTCCGAGGGGAAGACGGCAGGCCAATACCGATCTGGGTAACCATCGCCGACGTGAACAGCTACCGACTGATGTATTCGTTCGGTAGTCGGGTGAAGGAGTATCTCAAAAGCAATGGTGTCCTCTTTGAGTGGCACCCAGACGGGAGTGTTGAACCATGCGACGTGACAGACCTAAAGGCAGAGATCTACGACCGGGTAACCGAGCTGAAATCTATGCAGATCCAAACCAACAGCGACGGGCTAAATATTCTGCTGACGGCCAAGGACGCGCAGAGAAACAAGCGGACAGCCGAGCGCGCTATAATGCAAAAGTTCCAAAGACCGCCAGCCCGCCTGCCCCGCCATCAGTGAGGCGAGGACATCGGCGCGAGGTGAGTCAAGCTGATATGGACGGTACCGCAATCGTAGAGAGCTACACGGTGCCCGAGGCGGCGGAGGCAATGGGCAAAGCCCTGAACACCTTCCGACGCTGGATACACGATGAACTGATCCCTGGCCCGTACCTGCATGACACGCAGTCGGGGTATCTGGTCTACAGCAGAGGCGAGCTGGACATAATCGCCCAGGCACTGCAAGTGCACGCCGAGGAGTTCTCCTACTTCCGGGCGGACCACACGACAGTGATTCATGCAATCAACCAGCGCATCCAGGCATACCGCTCGATGCACATCTGAGGTCACCATGGCAGACCAACCAAGAGTCATTCGCCCGAAGGCTGCTCAAACGCGGCAGGCGGCGAGTCAAGAGATCGCGGGGCGTGCGACAGTCCAGACGGACTACCGCAGGAAGAAGACCACCGAGCAGGAAACGGCAAGGCAGGAATCACTCGATGCGGGGTACTTTCCCCCAGGAGTGGAGCCTGCCCTTGTCCGTGTAGGGGTGGGCAACACCATCAACCTGGGTAACTTTGAGTCCATGCGCATCGACATCAGCATCACGCTGCCGTGTCTCGTCGAGGACATCGAAGACACCTACCGTCGCGCCAGCGAATACGCGTCGGAGTTCATGGCCGAAGAAGAAGCCGTATGGCTCGGGCCAACCAACGCCAATCCAGCAAAACCTAAGCGCTAAGGAGCCTCACCATGGCCCGCACCATTATCCGTGGTAAACCAGTAGGAAAGCCCGCTGAGCATAAGATGGGCGCCGAGCTGATGCAGACGATCAAGGAAATCGACAAGGCGTACGGCGGTGGCCTGGTCCTCAAGGGGCGCGGTGTGCAGCAGCCCATGCGAATCCCTACCGGCATCTTTGCCGTGGACTTGGCAACCTGCGGCGGCATCCCGGTGCGGGGCATCTCGATGTTCCACGGGCGCCGGTCCTCCGGCAAGACCACCAGCGCCTTGAAGACCATCGCCCAGGCCCAGCGACTCTGGCCGGATCTCGATCACGTCTTCGTTGACGCCGAGCACAGCTTCGAGTCCGTGTGGGCCGCCAAGCTGGGTGTGGACCTGGACCGCTTGATCCTGGTTCAGCCAGAGACAGGGGAGCAGGGCGTGAACATCATGGACGCGCTCATGCAGACCCCAGGGGTGGGCCTCATGGTCCTGGACAGCATCGCCGCACTGATCCCGATGAAGGAGCTGGACGCGGCAGCCGAGGACGCCCACGTAGGCATCCACGCCAAGTTGGTCACCACCCTCATGCGCCGGATCACCGCAGCCTTTTCCAAGGCCCGCCAGACTGGCCGCATGATGGCGTTCCTCTGCATCAACCAGGAGCGCGCCGGTATCGGCAAATGGGCACCACCAGGACAGGAAGCGATCAACCTGCCGGGCGGCAAGGCGCTCGATCACTACACCATGCTCCAGATCAAGTTCAAGAATAAGGAGAACATCTCGAAGGACCACCAGGGCATCGAAACCCTGGAGTACAACGAGCACGCTTTCCAGATCGACAAAAACAAAATGAATGCTGGCCTGCGCAAGGGCGAGTTCCAGCTGATGCGCCGGGCCAACGAAGAGAAGGGCTTGGTGGAGGGCGACCTCGACGACTGCGGCACCATGATCGCCTACGCCAAGAAGGTCGGCATCTACACGGGCGGCGGTCAGTCCTGGACCCTGGACCTCAATGGCGTGCCGATCAAGTTCCGCTCAGCCGATGAAGCCTGCCAGCACTTCCAGAGCGACCACGATGACTTCTGGGCGCTGCGCAACCACTTGATCGCTCTGCATGCGCAGAAGATGGGTATGCCCGCTGACTTCATCCAACGCTTCTACGAGTGACCCTGCCATGTCCGACACGCCACCTACCAACAGCGCCCTGGCACGCATGCAGCGAACCGGTAACCTGACTGCCTCGCACAAGCGTGCTCCTAAGCAAGAAGCATCCCTGGCCAAGCGGGTAGGTGGCCGGGTAACCCCAGGCTCCGGCAACGGTGCAACGAAGGGCGACATTCGTATCAAGGGCATCGCCCGGATCGAGTGCAAGTGCACCAAGAACAAGTCCTTCTCTGTCACGTTCGACATGATCGAGAAGATCGAAGCAGCCGGGGCCGAGGGTGCCGAGCTACCAATCATTGCAATTGAGTTCATCGACGACACCGGGCGGGTTTTGAAGTCTGTAGCCGTATGCCCGATGTACGTCCTCGACAGTCTCAGGGAGTAGTCCATGCCGATCATCCGCAGAATCCGAACCAGAGTGCAGGAACAGCCGCCGCAGCCGCGTGCTGAGTCCCGCGCCAGCCTCGCACTGCGTCGCCGTCGTGGCGAGACCGTGGAGCCGACGCCTGCCCCTGGTCGCCGGGTGCGCAACGCCAACCCAGATACCCAGGTTGTGCCTGCACCTAACACGGACTACCCCCTGGGCGAAGTGATCGACCGTGCGAAGTGGTCCATGCAGGACACGCGCCCAGGCCACCACCTCCACGTCAGCGACCTGCTTTATAAGTGCATCCGCAAGCGTGCCCTGGAGGAGCGGTACAGCGTCCTGCCGCCAGCGCGCCGGTTGACCATGAGCGACATGCTGACCTTCGCGATGGGCGATGCCGTCCACGACTGTCTCAAGGAGCGTGCCCGCATCGGCGCACCCGAGAAGGTCTGGGGCATCTGGTCCTGCAAGTGCAAGTACCTCACGCACGACGAGCCTTGCATCTATGCCGAGATCAACCAGGAGGAGACGTGCCCACACTGCAAGTCCCTGGTTAACCACTACAACGAAGTCTCCATGTTCGACGAGGAGTACGGGGTGGTCGGCAACCCTGACCTGATCCTGTACATCGAACGCAGCGATGCCTTCCATGTGACCGAACTCAAGTCGATGGCGCACAAGCAGTGGGAGGAGCTGACCCGGCCCGATCCTGACCACGTTCGCCAAGTCGTCTTCTACTGGCACCTGATGCACCGCAAGGGCTACCGCCTCACCGACCGCGTGTCGATCTTCTACTGCACCAAGCAATGGCAGTTCGGGGACAAGACCGTCTACAAGGAATTCCTCATCGACCCGGTGGCCGAGCTGCACCGCCTGGACCCGATGATCGAAGATGCCAAGGCCTACAAGGCGTGCGTGGAACTCGGGGAGGCTGCACCTTTGCCACTCCGTACCCACTGCGCCCACGAAGGCTCCAAGGATGCAAAGAAGTGCGGGGTTCTCGAACTCTGCTTTGGAGAGTGACATGCGCATTCAGAGATCGCGCCCTGGTGCGCAGCCACAAGCAAAGGCCGAACACATCCTGGGCGTAGACCCAGGCAACTCCGGCGCCCTCGTCGTGCTGACTGAGCGAGGGGCATTCGTCGACGCGCTCAACGTACCTATCGTTCAGTCAGGCAAGAGTTACCGCGTCAACGGGGCGGCGGTCGCTGCCTTCCTTTGGAAGTACAACATCATCCATGCCTACATCGAGAAGGTAGGGTCCATGCCCGGCCAGGGCGTCGCCTCGATGTTCACGTTCGGCCATGCAGCCGGGCTGGTAGAAGGTGTAGTAGCCGGTCAGATGATTCCGATCAGCCACATCACCCCGCAGTCCTGGAAGAAGATGGCCGGACTGACAGGCAAGGAGAAGGATTGCGCCCGGTCCCGCTGCGTCCAGCTCTACCCACACGTCCGCGTCCTGGACACCAAGGTGCGGGGCGGTGCAATAGGCGATGCCATCCTGATCGCCAGGGCCGGACACGGACTGCCGCTATAAGTTTCAATGCAATTGATTGCACCAAAGGTCTGTGAAGACTTGAATAAAGAATGAACCCGCCCTACTATCACTTCGCGAGTTCACCAACTTGACCCGGCATCCCGCCACCTACACACGAGAGTTACCCACCATGGCAAACACCAAAGCTAAATCCGCTCCGGTTGAGGAAGCGGCTGCCGACATCGAAGTCGGTTCCAATGTCACCTTCCTCGGCTACGATGCCGACACCCCCGAAGCCGAACGCATCCTCGAAGCTGGCGAGCGTTACGAAGTAATCGAACTGCCCGGCACCACCGAGATCGACGGCGAAGTTGTCGAAACCGGTTACGTTCTGCGCCTGCCGAACCCTGACTTCAACAAGAAGAAAAAGGTTCACGCCGAAACCAACCCTGAATTCCTGGAAACCGAAGTCTTCGCCGAAGAGATCGAACTCTACGTTGAAGGCGACGATGCGGGTGCCGAAGGTGGCGAAGCTGCCGACGCGGGCGCTGATGCCCCAGGCGATGATGACCCTCTGACCTACGAAGAGCTGGCCGGTTACGACAAAGCCCAGCTGCTCGAATTCGCAGAAGTCAACGAAGTCAAGCTGACCGCAGCTGACAAGAAAACCGACAAGGCGCTCCTGGCCAAGCTGGCTGCCGTCTACGAGCTGAGCCCTGCCGAGCCTGCCCCTACCAAGGCACCGGCCAAACCAGCAGCCAAAACTGCCGCAGCCAAGCCTGCCGCCGAAGCGCCTGCTGCCAAGCCTGAAACCGCCGCAGCCAAGAAAAAGCGTGAAGCTGCCGAAGCCGCGCAGAAGACCGCAGCCGCTGCCAAGAACAAAGGCGTGAACAAGTCGCCCGAAGGCGAAGTCGATCCTGACGAAGTGCCGGACCTGGACAACGAAGACGATGCCGTTCTGGCGTTGATCGACGGTGACGTGGATCTGGTCGAAGTAGCCCAGGAACTGGAATCGGCGGTGGCCGTGTCCGAGTACCAACTCGGCGGCGTGCTGTACCACATCAAAAAAGAAAAAGTGCATCTGGCCGTCGACAAGAAGGGCAAGCTGCTCAACCCTGAATACGGCGAAACGGGCGGCTTCAAGCTGTTCCTCCAGGAGAACTTCAACCTGGACTACCGCAAGGCCACCTACCTGATCGACATCTACATCAACTTCACCCAGGCCGGTATCGAAAACCCGTCCGAAGTTGTTGGCCGTATCGGCTGGACCAAGGCAAGCAAGATCGCCAAGCCGCTGGGCCTGCCTGACGCTGACGTAGAAGGCCTGATCCAGGCTGCCGAGAACAACACCGTTCAAGACCTGTCTACCATCATCAAAGATGAATTCACGGTCGGCGGCGGTGAGGGCGCCAGCAAAGGCTCCGAAGGTACCAAGGTCAATCGCCTGACCCTGCGCTTCCGCTTCGTTGAAGAAGAAGCCAACGTGGTCGAGGACATCCTCAAGGAAGCCGCTGAGAAACTCGGCGTCAAAGAAGATGAAGCCTTGTTCCAGATCCTGACCGAGTATCACGCACAAGCCCTGACCGGCGACGCTGATGCCCAGGACGTGGAAGACACTGCCAAGGCAGCGGCCAACGCCAAGCCAGCTACACGCGGTAAGCCTCGTGGCGCAGCTCGTGCCTAACTGACCCGCAGCAACCAGAAAAGGCACCCACTACCGGGTGCCTTTTTTACTTGACCAGGAGATCTGCTATGCCAACTCCAATTCGCCCAGGTCGTAAGTCGGTGAACGTGACCCGACCAGAGAAGGGCAGTACCCCGGCACGCCCGTCGCGCCCTGCGCCACGGCCAAAGCCAACCGACATGTCCAAGGTCAAACTGCGCCTTGAGTACGTGGACATCAATGACATCCAGCCCTACGAATGGAACGCACGCGACAACGCCAAGGCTGTGACTGCCGTGGCCAACTCGATCAGAGCGTTCGGCTTTGTCGTGCCCGTAGTGATCGACGCCAACGGCGTGCTGGGCGCTGGCCACACTCGTGTCGAAGCAGCCAAGACCCTGGGAATGCTGGAGGTTCCTGCGGTGCGGGCGGAGCACTTGACCAAGGAACAGATGGACGCCTTCCGTATCGCCGATAACAAGGTGGCGGAGATGGCAACCTGGAATACCTCGATGCTGGCGGATGAGATGGACAAGCTGACCGGCCTGTTCGACTTCACCGACTTCGGTTTCGGCCAGGGCGAGATCGACTGCCTTGCGTCCCTGGTAGGCGACGACTGCCTGTCTACTGCCAACCTGGGCGCCCTCACCGGTACCGCAGCAGGCGAAGAGACTCCAGGCCGCAGCGTTCGCCGTGCGCCGCTCCAGGCCCGCATCGTGATCGGTGAGCTGACCTTCTTTGTCCCCGCCGAGCAGTACCGTAACTGGGTGCAGGGTCTGCGCGATCTGCACGACTTCAAAGACGAAGACATTGCGGCTGATCTGAAACGCCGCCTGGGGTTCCACGAATGAAATACCTCCCTTGGATTGTTTGCTCCATCATCGCCCTGGCCTACCCCTTCGCCGGGTACCTGCCAGCCCTCGTACCTGGGACGGACTGGGGCCTCGTAGGCGTCCTGGCTGCACCGCTCCGGCATGCGACCCTTCTACACCTCGCGGTGAATCTGTTACCCTTGGCCTACCTCCTCAGCCTGATGCGCAACGACCCGCCTGCCCGTGTGATCATGGGCCTGCTGACCATCGTTGTAGTGGGAGGTATGTGGGTGTGGTTCTGGGGTCGACTCGGTATCCACGAAGGGGCAAGCGGCCTCACCCTCGGCGTGCTGGCAATGCTGGCGATGCGCACTGACTACCGATCCGTACTATCCGTTGCAGCCCTGGTGGGCACCGGCATCGCCCTTGAGTATGTGAACATACCCGAGGCGTCCTGGGAGACCCACCTGGGTGGCTTCGTGGCTGGAGCCTACTACGGGATCATCACACTGAACTGGAAGAGCAAGCGGGAGATGGACCATGACGACGAATCGAGTAGTGCGCAGGCTACGCCATGCCCGGCCAAGTGCCGAAGTGACAGCCGACCACATTACCCTGGTCCCGGTCGATAAGCTGACCCCCGACAATAAGAACCCCCGCAAGGCGGACCAAGCCCGGTCCGCTCTGCTGCTCCTCTCGCTCAAGAAGTTGAGCTTCCTCATGCCGCTGTTCCGTCAAAGGTCCAGCGGCTTGTTGCTGTCTGGCCACCAGCGCCTCACCCAGTCGAAGATCCTGGGCCTGGATGCGGTGCCGGTGGTAGACGTGGATGTCGAGGACAGCGAGGTGATGAACATCAACCTCCTGTTCAACCGACTGACCAACGACTTCAACGCGTTCGACACGGGAGCCCAGGTCCAGGAGCGCCTGGACATGAAGCAGGTGCTTGCGCTGCTGGAGGCCCTACCGGACGCCGAGGGTCACTACGCCCTGGGCTGCACCGTGGAACCGATCCGGCAGTTCGCTCGGGCGGTGGGTGATCAGTACGACAAGAAGGCCGCAGTCACAGCCGGTGCCTTTACCCGTATGAATATCCGCATCCCTCTCGTCGTCAGCGAGTCCGGCAAGGTGGTCAATGGCGTCAACCGGATGTTCGCCGCGCTCGACCGTGGTATCGAAGAGTGGCCGGTAGTCCGGGTGCCCGACGACATCGCCGAGGTTGCAGCCGTGGTGCTGAACTACCTGTCCATGGACTTCTCCGTCGACGACGATTTCAAGAACCTGCTGCGCTCCTCTGCGTTCCGCCGCGTGTCGAACAACCGGGGCACCGTAGGCAAGACCTACCGCTTCTGGGCCAACGGCTGCCGCTCGCTCCTGGATCGCGACAGCTACTCGCCGGAGTATTGGTCGAACTTCCGCCAGCTGCACGGCAACTCGATCCTGGACTTCGGGGCGGGCCTCGGGAAGGTGGCGCCCTACCTCCTGACCAAGGGCTTCGACGCTCACGACTTCGAGCCGTACCGCGTAGACCCAGACATGAATGCCGCCGAGCCCTCGCGCACCTACAGCAGGGAGCAGGCCAAGCGATTCCTCAAGGCCATCGAGAACCCCGAGCAGCGCTTCGACAGCATCTTCATGTCTGCCGTGATGAACTCGATCCCGTTCCCGGAAGACCGGCTCATGGTGCTGGCGATTGTCCATGCGCTGTGTGCCCGTGAAACCGTGGTCTACGGAACCTGCCGCGACATGTCCGACTTTGACTACGAGTACGGCGGCGTGCGCAACGGCAACTACTTCGTCTGGGATACCGAGCCGGGCGTTCGCCTGGGCGACGTGTCGAGCTGCCCCAAGCTCCAGAAGTTCATGACCCAGGAAGAGGCTCGCGGGTACTTCGAGCGCTTCTGGACCACTATCGAGTTCTGGAAGGGTGGCAACGTGTTCTACTTCAAGCTCTCCGATCCGAAGGGCGTGAACATCAAGGCCCTGGGCCAGTCGCTAGACTTCGAGTTCAACCTGCCGTTTCGGGACGGCAAGGGCTTGGATCTGGTCAAGGAAGCCAAGGCTGCATTCAGCAAGCGTCTGCGGAGGCAAGTTCCATGAAACACATCACCGATGGGTATCAGCCAGTGAGTGCAGGGCGCGTGGGCGCTGCCCCTCCAAAGGAGCGCTTCGACCCACCTCCTACTACCGAGGAACGGCGCGTCACCAAGACCCAGTTACAGGCCGAGCTGCGTAACGAGATCCTCGAAGAGCTGGCTGTGCTGCGGCGCATCATCAAGGGCCGAACTCTGGGCGCCGATGTATGCCTGGACAAGCACGAGGCAGAGTCCCTGGCCGACCGTCTACAGAGTTGGGCCGGTCGCGTCTAATCGAATGCAATCAATTGCACGGAGTACACCATGAACAGTCCCGCACACTTCCCGGCCAACCCTTCCCGCTTCGTCTTCGACGCGTCGGTGGCAGCCATCTTCGATGACATGGCCGACCGCTCGATCCCACTCTTCCGGGAGGCGCACCGCAACAACGTCAAGCTGGCGGAGCCCTGGCTGGCGAGCGATCCCCAGGTGCTGGACGTGGGCGCGTCCCGTGGTGCGTTCCTGCTGGAGCTGGATCGCCTATACGGCATCGACAACTTTGACGTGCGCGCCACCGACATCAGCCCGGAGATGGTGGCCTACATGCGGGAGGACTTCCCCTCGGTGCAGGTCGACCAGCTGGACATCACCACCAGCGCGTTCCTCAACTGCTCCCACACGTACGACGTGATCAACTTCACCTACGTACTCCAGTTCATCCCGAAGGAGCTGCAACGCATTGTGCTGGCCAAGGTGTGCGCCATGGTCAAGCCGGGCGGTGTGCTCTTTATCGGCCAGAAGAACAAGGACGACAGCCCCGCAGGCCAGATGCTCCACAAGCAGTACATCAAATGGCGCATGGACAATGGCTACACCCAGGAAGAGATCGACGCCAAGACGAAGGCACTTGCTGGTAGCATGTGGCCCACTGATGAGGCTATGCTCATCGGAGATCTCAAAGGCGCCGGGATGGTCGAGGTGGTACGCACCTGCTCCTGGGGTCCATTCAGCAACCTGATGTGCATCAAGCGATAAGGAGACGGACATGCCCACGAATAACGAACGCCCTGGCGAACGCCGCGTCATCATGCGCCGGAGTCGTGGGCAGATGCCTTTCAGCAGTGCAGGCCGGGTGGACGGTACCCCTCGGGAAGCCCCGGTGATCGACGACGATATTGACGACGCCATCGACCCTGACCAGATCGACGACCACGTACGCCAGCAGACCCGACGCCCTGCCCCAGGCCCGAGCCGTGGCGACGCGCCAGAGCGCAACCCTGCCCAGATGCTTATGGACGTGGATGAGTCCGGCAGCGCCGCCTACAGCAAGGAATACCGCATGGTGCTGCTGCACAAGATGCTGGCGCGGAAGATGCCCCTGCACGAGATCGCCCGGCACCTGCGCGTATCCATCTCCACCATCGAGAAGGACCGGGTGCGGTTGAAGGCCTGGATGCGCGAGCAGGCCAAGGAGATGAACATCGACGAGATGATCGGCAGCCAAGTCGCTCTCTACGATGAGCTGACCGCCATGTCGTTGCGCATCGCCTCGAAGACCTCCGGCGAGGGTGCCGTGCCCGTGGCCATGCAGCTGGCCGCCATGCGTACCACCCTGGCAGCCAACGCTGACAAGACCCGGTTCCTCGGCGCCGCTGGTGTACTCGATGTGCTGCGCTTCCGTAAGGGCGATACCGGTGAAGCACAATCTGACATCCAGATCGTCATGGAGCGGACTGCCCGCATGCTCGCTGCCCTGGCAGAGGACGGCGGCGGCATGGAGAACTTCGGCGACTTCTCCATCAACGATGTGGAACCTGAAAGCGAGGAACTGTGATGGCCGTTCAACGTAGAAGCGCCATGCGCAAGCAGCTGGTTATCCAGGAGGTCGAGCTGATCGCCGACGGCTTGGCCAACAAGCAGTTCTCCGAGATGTACCGGCACGCAGTCCTCTGCGCCATGAACGGCGACACCCGGCTGTTCGACTTCATGTCGGTCCTGGACCGCGTGCCCGTGAGCATCGAAGACTTCATCGACAGCCCTGAGTTCCTGGGCAGCACTGACCTTGAGATGTGGCCAGAGGTTCGCCGGGCGGTCATCGAAGAGAACAAGGACTGGTGGAAGGGCCTAGAAGGCGGAGCACGGGATACCTGCTGCCTCATGGGGTGCACCCGTAGCGGCAAGTCGACCCAGGCAATCATCGGTACCCTGTACGACTTCTACATCCTCACCTGCATGCAGAACCCGCAGAAGTGGTACGGCCTGCCCTCGGCTACCTCCATCGTGTTCCCGATCATTGGCGCGAAGCCACACGTAACGAAGAAGGTTGTGTATGCCCCGATGCGGAAGTGGATCGAGCGCATGCCCTACTTCCAGGCCTGGGCACAGCCCGACAAGAACATCGACAGCGAGATGCTGTTCACCGAGAAGAACTTGCGGATCACGCCCGTCGGCGGTAGCGAGGATGCGATCCTGGGTGAGGCGACCATCGGTGGCATCATCGACGAGATCAACTTCATGAACGTGGTGCAGAAGTCGAAGAAGGCCGAGGTGTCCACCGGGCGGTCCGGCGTCTACGATCAGGCAGCGCAGATCTTCGATACGTTCAGCCGCCGTCGCCGTGGTACGTTCGCCAAACGCTTCCCGCAGATCGGCAAGATCTTCGCGGTGTCGTCCACTCGGTACCGGGGCGACTTCACCGACAAGCTCAAGGCCGACGTGATCAAGCACGACATGAAGAACGTCTACATCTTCGACAAGAAGCAGTACGAGGTTCAGCCTGCATCCAACTACTGCGGCCAGACCTTCCGCCTTCTGATCGGTAACGATGTGCAGCACGAGACCCGCGTGCTCCGGGACGACGAGGAAGTGATCGAAGGCGCCTGGGTGGAGAACGTGCCTATCGAATGCCTCCAGGACTTCCAGCGTAAGCCGTACGACGCGCTGCGGGACATCCTGGGCCTGTCGTCCAACGTGATCAGCCCGTTCATCAAATCGCGCCACAAGGTCTACGAGTGCGTGGAGGCTGGCCGGGAGGTTGGGCTGGAGTCCTTCCTCATCCGCGACCACGTTATCCTGGGCGAGCACGGGATGCCGCAGGTCAAGCATGCCCACTATTGCAAGAACCCATCGCGCCCTCGCTATGTTCACATCGACTTGTCGCAAACGGGTGACCGGTGTGGGATCGCGATGATCCGATTCGATGGCATGATGCACCTACAGCGGAGTGGTGACTTGACCGAGCTGCTGCCCACCGGGGCGGTAGAGATGGCTTGCTCCATTCAGCCGGATGCAAACAACGAGATCGACATCGCCGAGGTACGGGCCTTCGTCAAGAACCTGAGCCGGTTGTATGGCTACCCCATCAAGGGCGTGTCCTATGACGGCTTCGATAGTCGCGAGTCTATCCAGGCGTGGCGCAAGGATCGGATGCCTACCAAGATCATCTCGATGGACCGCACGAGCGCACCCTACAAGCAGTTCCGGGACGCGCTGTACGACCGTCGGATTGGTCTGCTCGATGACGCGGACGTGACCAGCGAGATCCTTGAACTGGAGTACGACGAGTCGAAGGACAAGGTAGACCACACCATCGTCGGCAAGAAGGACGTGGCGGATGCGATCTGCGGTGCGTACACCAACATGCTGGAGCGCCGGAGCACCTGGGAAGGCGTGGATGAATCCCTGGCCGAGTCTGGCCGATACGATGGCGAGCGGTTCGGGGACGAACCACGCCCACACTAGGAGCAGGACCATGATGACTTTCTTTGCAGTAGCCGGGATGGTGTGGCTCACGCTGATGGCGATACGCGTGCCCGCCCTCTACCGTGAGTCCAAGATCTTCGTAATGTCGTTCGTCAAGGGCGGCGGGTACACGAAGCTCCAGGCCCGCTGGGTGACTTTCCGTTGGGTGATCCTGCCCAGCCTCGGGGCGGCGCCGTCGCTTGTGTTCCTTGAATGGAGCCTGTTCTACACCGCACCATCTGCCCCAGAGATCCACGAAGCAGCCAAAGCCATCGACAAGTTCCTCAAGGAACGTCAGGCCAACGCAATCAACGAAGGGAAGTAACCATGCAACAGTACCGCGAATTGATCAGCGACATCCTCCTGCGCGGCGAGGAGCGCAAATGGCGCAACGGCCACACCGGCATCAGTATCTTCGATGCCCGGATGGAGTTCGACTTGCGTGAAGGCTTCCCGCTCGAAGGGCTCAAGAAGGTGCCGTTCAAGACCGGGGTGGTAGGTGAGCTGATCGGCTTCATTCGCGGGTACACCAACGCTGCGGACTTCCGTGCCCTGGGCTGCAACGTCTGGAACCAGAACGCCAACGAAGAGCCGAGCTGGCTGAACAACCCGGCACGTAAAGGGCACGACGACCTGGGCCGCATCTACGGTGCGCAATGGCGGGACATCCGCGTCCAGGACGGCGGTAGCTACGCGGTGGTCGACCAGCTCTGGCAACTCCTGGCTGGCCTGCGCAGCGACCCGCACGGGCGGCGTCACGTAGTGTCCGCCTGGAACCCGGCTGAGCTGCACCTCATGGCCCTGCCTCCTTGCCACATGTTCTTCCAGTGCTACGTGAGCAACGACGGGCACCTGGACCTCAAGATGTACCAGCGCAGTGCGGACGCCTTCCTGGGCATCCCGTTCAACATCGCCAGCTACGCGACGCTGATGCACATCCTGGCCCACTTCTGCAACCTCGTGCCGCGTCGTCTGATCATGGACCTGGGCGATGCCCACCTGTACACGAACCAGATTGATCTGGCCCACGAGATGCTCAAGCGTTCGTGCCCGGAACTGCCCGACCTGGAGTTGAACACCGACGGGTGGGAAAGCCTGATGCACATCAAGCCCGAAGACTTCGCACTCAACGGGTACCGTCCACACGCTGCAATGAACTGCGAGATGGCCGTATGAGAATCGTACGTACCCGACCGGCAGTCCTGGCCCAGGCTGTCCGTGACACCACCGCCGACCAGCGCGGCAGCTCCGACCTCGTGGCCCGCGTGATCGAAGAGATCAAGGCCGAGTCCGGGCGCACTGCCAAGAAGGAGATGCTCAAGGCACTACGCGACAGCAGCGACATCGCGCTCAAGGTGATGCTAGCCGTCTTCGACGTGAACCGTACCTACGGCATCAAGAAGGTACCGAGTGCCCGCGTGAAGGGTAACCCACACTCCGGCAGCCGCGAGTTCAGCGACAACACCTGGGGCATCCTGGATGACTTGGCCAGCCGTAAGCTGACCGGCAATCGTGCCCAGGATGTCCTGGCCGTGGAGCTGGGCTTCCTGACGCAGCCATCGCGTGACCTGTTCACCGCCATCCTCCAGCAGAACCTGCGGGCGGGGTTCAGCGGCGACGTGGTAAACGAGGTCTGGGGCCCGGTCCTGCGCATCGTCAAGATCCAGCTGGCCAACACCTTCTTCATGAAGCAGAAGGCTGGCGAGAAGGGTCCGCGTAAGGTGAACCCGAAGGCCCGCTTCCCTGCCTACGACGACATCAAGTACGACGGCGTGCGCGGCTTCCGCCTGAGCGACGAGGACACCGGGTTCTTCTCGCGGGCCGGTCTCCCCCTGGAATGCCCGCCTGCCTTGCATACCCTGATCGGCGAGTTCCTGGAGGATGCCCGTGCGTTCTACGAGTGCGGTGCCGAGGAGGCGTTGTTGCTCGATTGCGAGATCGTGCCGCTTGCCGGTGGCTTCGCCGACATCATGAGTCAGGTGCGTGCCTCGAAGCGTGGCGCGAGCGACGGAACCACCGGTATTCGCATCATCGACATCATCACCAAGCAGGAGTACCTGGAGGGTAAGTCCTACGATAACCAGCGTGCCCGCCGTGAAGACCTGGAGCTGATGATCCAGCAGCCTTGGTTCAAGAAGTACGAGGGCTACATCAAGCTGACCGAAGGCCGCGAAGTGAAGAACGCCGAGGAGGCCCTGGCCTTCTACGCGGAGGTCGTGGCCAACGGCGGCGAAGGCACGATGCACAAGCACTACGACGATTACTGGGAAGCCAAGCGCACCGACGGCTGGTTGAAGCTCAAGCCTGCCGAGGAGATCGAAGGCAAGATCGTCGGGTACAAGGACGGTGCCAAGCACAGCAAGTGGGAAGGCTGGCTCGGGGCGGTCCTGGTCAAGCTACCCAACGGGGTGGTGGTATCCGTCGACGGTATGACCGACAAGGTGCGCGAGTACATCCACCTGCACCGCGAAGAACTCCTGGGCGAGACAGTCGAACTGCTCTACCACGAGATGACCCCAGACGGCAGCCTGCGTCATCCACGGTTCAAGCCCGGCTTTGTACGGGACGATAAATAGGAGCACACCATGCAAACCAACAACCTGGACCCACGGGTGTCTGAGGTACTCAAGGCCCGCGTAGAGATGAACGCAGCCATAGCGAAGGCGGCCTCGGACGCTATCTCGGCATTCGAGAGCAGCACTGGGCTGGCCGTAACCTCGGTCGCTATCACTACCGTACAGCACAGGAGCTTCGGCCAGCCGGACGGGTGCATGGTGACGGGCGTTACCACGACAATCGCTGGCCTTTAACCTGACGTGCAATCAACTGCACCGGAGAAACCTATGTCCCTCCTTTCGTACACCGAGCTTGTAGAGCTGGTAGAACAAGGCGTCCTCAAGGGGGTCCAGCCGGGCGCCATCCAGCCAGCAAGCATCGACGTGCGCCTGGGGGACGTGTTCCTCCGGGAGAATCGCCTGCCCTGGTACAAGCGCCTCCTCGGGTGGCCCAGGCCCGTGGTCGACCTTGCCCGCCGTGAGTCCGTAGGGTTCACCGAGGAGCTGGGCTACGTGATCCTGCGGCCCCAGGACTTCTGCCTCGCCCACACCATCGAGATCTTCAACCTGCCGGATGACATCTCGTGCGCGTTCTGCCTCAAGTCCTCCATGGCCCGTAATGGTTTGGAACATTTGAATGCGTGCTGGGCGGACGCCGGGTTCAACAGCTCGGTGCTTACGCTGGAGGTCAAGAATATGCTGCGCTTCCATGATCTCGTATTGACATCAGGCATGTTTATTGGTCAATTGAAGTTCTGGCGGCACACAGCGGTGCCCGCCGAAAAGAGCTACAGAGCAGTAGGTCGGTACAACGGGGACAGCTCCGTGAGTGCCATCAAGAAGTAACCAACCGCAGCAAGGAGTGTCGCCATGGGTAGCAGCTACCAGTCGGAACGCCGCAAGGGCCGCAACACTAAGGGCAAAGGCAACCGCGAGCAGGACGGCAGCAATAATATTCTCGACCTCAACGACGCTCTGGCCCGTAAGGAAGGCCCGACCAAGAAGCAATGGCACGAACACGACCTCCGCCACATCAAGGCCAAGACCGATGGCCAGGAGACCGCCATCCAGGCATGGTTCGCTGACCCCGAGGGTCACCTCTCCCTGATCGGTTCCGCAGGTACCGGCAAATCCCTCCTCGCTGTCTACTGCGCCTCCGTTGACTACACTCGCGGTCAGGTAGAAGGCATCACCATCATTCGAGCCTCCGTGCCCAAGCGTGACCCTGGCGCACTGCCCGGCACCCTGGAGCAGAAGCAGGCCCCGTACGAGGCTCCCTACGCCTCGCTCCTGCAAACTCTGTTCGGTCGCAAGTCCACCTACGACGACATGAAGGCCGCAGGCGTCATCGAGTACAAGTCGACCAGCTACATCCGTGGCACCACCATCGACAACCGCATCATCATCGTCGAGGAAGCCCAGAACCTGGACTTCGACGAGATCGACTCCGTGCTCACTCGGGCGGGTGAAGGCTCTCGGGTGATCCTGACCGGCGACACGCTGCGTCAATGCGACCTCAAGCACTTCGAGACCTCCGGCATTCAGATCCTCAAGGAAGTCCAGGACAAGCTGGAAGGTATGACCGTCGTGGAGTTCGGCCCGCATGACTGCGTGCGCTCTGGCTTTGCTCGGTCCTGGCTCCTGGCCACGGAAGACTTCTTCACCGAGCAGCGTGCCCGCGAGCGCAACGAACGCAACGCTTGATCGCCAGTGTCGGTTGCCCGGTAACACGGGCGCCGATACATTGAACCCAAGGAGAACGACATGAGCGACAAGACACCACCAGACAATGTTCGTAGCATCTCCCTAGTCGCGAGTAACTCGCAGATCAAAGGCCCAGTTGCGGAACCCGGCGCAGCCGTCAAGCACCTGAAAAGCATGATCGAGGCGATTGAGAGCGGCGCCATGCCCGAGCCAGAGTTCGGCGTAACGATGATGGGTTTCACCGACCCTAACGAAGCGCCGATCCAGATGGAGTTCGGGACCAAGGAAGTACACCCGTACATGATTGTCGGGCTGATCGCGGAGGCCAAGATCCTTACCTTGAGCCCTGCCTTCGATGCCGACGAAGGTTAACCCACCGAGAAAGGTAATACCCATGGCAGTAGTAGCGCACTTTGTAGGCGGCCCGCGTAACGGTCGCAAGAACAACCTCCAGGGCAACGACGAAGCGCCAGACCGCATCGCCGTCACCGCCAAGGAAGCCAAGGCGGTCAACATGAAGCCAGGGCGTTACGAGATCTCCTCCAAGGAAGCGGACGGCAGCAAAGGTGTCTACCGCTGGGTAACCCTTCAACAGGCCGAGATGGCCTAACCAGAGCAGCAAAGGCATTTAGGCCCGCTTCGGCGGGTCATTTTTTAAGTGCAACTAATTGCACGGGAGGTAGGTATGCGCCGCTATGATGTTCAAAAGGTCATCATGTCCACCGGCCTGACCGTAGGCCACTTCCTCCTGCTGCCTCCTGAGATGGAGGACGTGCTTCGCAGCTTCACGCCCGACGCCTACGACAGCGACATGATCCTGGACGGCCTGTCCGGCGTGTACTTCTACCTGGACCCGCAGGGCAAGCGCTGCACCATCCCACCGGACGACGTGCGCTCCCAGCTGATGCTGTCCATGAACCTGCCGGGCCACGGCCCGATCTTCGGCGACGCGTGATGTCTATCCTCATACTGGCAACCCAGTTGCTCGTAGAGGCGGGGATACGTCGCGCCATGAACCCACCGAGACAGACCATGAAATACACTCAACGCCAAGTAGACTTCCACGAGGACAACCGGGGCTTGCAGGGTCACCGTTGCAGTGCAGCCGTGGAGGCCGAGGTAATGGCCATGCCCGCCTACTCCTGCGATTCCCCTGTCCTCTATGACCAGCGCAGCCGGATGTTCTACTTCCTCAACACGGACGGTCGACCTGAGTACCTGGAGCGCGAGAGCGTACACACCATGCCGCTACGCGACGCCAGCGTCGACCGTGACTACATCGACGAACTGCCTGCGGGTGTGGTTCAGCGCGTCGGCCAATGGTCGGGGCCGTCAGCATGAGCCGCCTGGAGCTGTACACCGACGGTGCCCGCAAAGGTGACAAGGTAGGCGGGTGGGGTTGCCTGATACGCTGGGGCAATGTGGAGAAGGAACTCTTCGGCGGCGAGCGTGACACCACCAACAACCGCATGGAGATGATGGGCGTGATCGAGGGGCTGCATGCCCTGACCAGGACCGACCTGGACATCCTGATCACCACCGACAGCCAGTACGTGATGAAGGGTGCCACCGAGTGGCGGCGCGGGTGGATAGGCCGAGGCTGGCGGACAGGCGAAGGCGAGCCCGTCAAGAACAAGGACTTGTGGATCGAGATGTACTCCCTACTAGACCAGCACAACGTGGAGTGGAAGTGGGTCAAGGGCCACAAGGGTCACCCGGAGAACGAGCGCGCAGACGCCTTGGCCAACAAGGGTGTGGACTGGGCAAGGCAACAGTAGTTGCCCCAGGCCCGGTCAGTGGCTATCATCAGCAGGACGAATAATCAAGCCTCGGCATTCGCCGGGGCTTTCTTTTGGAGAACGCCATGTCTTGCGGACCTACAGTAAGCGTCAAGCGCGGCGCCAGCCTGACGCTCCAGCATCGAGTAAAGATCGACGGCAAGGTCACCGACCTGACCGGGTGGCAGTTCGCCTCGACCGTCAAGCAGGGTGACCGCGTGCTGGGTGAGTTTATCTTCACGCCCACCGACATTGCCCATGGTCAGGTGCAGATGGATCTGCAAACCGACGAGACGTGGCCGCTCGATACCCTGGTGTTCGATGTCAAGTACACGACGCCCGATGGGTACGTCCACTACTCGCCCACCCTCAACCTGTCGGTCAGCGAAAGGATCACGCCATGAGTATGCAGCTGACGTTCGAGGTCATCTCCACGGAGATCACCCAGCAGAAACCCATCGTCGTCATGTCGGAGTTCTCTGTAGGCCCGCCTGCTTCCTTCGACAACCTTGTCGCCGCGATCAGTAATGACCCGAGCAACTCCCTGCAACTGGGCGAGGACAACAAGCTGTTCGTGCCCGACCCAACTGAACCCGATCCACTTCCTTACTACATTCTCGCAAAGGGGTAACACGTCATGTCTCAAGCAGCCCGCATCATCGCCCTGGCCCAGGCCATCGGCACCGACATCAAAGGCCTGAATGTCAAGGTAGGCGACCTCACCGCGCTGTCGACCACGGCCAAGGGCAACCTCGTAGCTGCACTCAACGAGATCTACTCTCTCGTGGGTACCGGTGGCGCGGTAATCGACGACGCAGCAGGCGACGGTGACACCGATGTGGTGTGGTCCGCCAACAAGGTGTTCGACACCATCGAGCTGGCCAAGCAGGCAGTGAAGGACGATCTCCTGGACGGCGCCGGTACCGCACTGGACACCCTCAAGGAACTGGCCGATGCGTTGAACAACGATCCGAACTTCGCGGCCACCATCGCCACGGCGCTCGGCTTCCGTCTGCGCTTCGACGAAGCCCAGGTACTGACCACGGCGCAGAAGCTCCAGGGCTGCACTAACCTGGGCATCGGTGATCCTGAGACCGATCTGGCAGCTGCGTACACCGCAGCCAAGGCGTAAGTCATGAGCCTGACTAGCCGCATCACCGCGCTGGCCCAGGCTATCGGCGCGGACATCAAGGCGATCATCGCCGGGAAGAACCGCTTCACTAAGGTGACGGACAAGACCGACTACGTGCCGGTGATCGAGCTGCTCGACTACGGGGTGCGTCGTGACTACACGATCAGGCCCGTCGGCGACACTCAGGCGGTTTCTCCTGCGGTGCTGAGCGTCTTCACCGTGGACACCATCGACGGCAACTTGGTCACCGAGGGCCACGGCATTGGCCACCTGGACGTGTACTCGGTCGAGGGCGGTGGTAGCTGCAACCTGATCTTTGGTAAGGAGACCAGGATCGGGTTGAAGGACGGCAGCCACCTGGAGGAGTTCCTCCTGCACAAGTGGGTCTTCGAGCCGAACGCCACCAACCACGGGACCATCAACATCGTGACCCTGGACGGCCTGGATGATCAGACCACCAGCGCTCCCTATGTGACGATGTTCCGCAGGCTGTTCGCAGACCCTCGAATGGTCGACTACCTCAACGGCGGTGTGATCCAGACGCCACGCATCATCGACGGTAACGTCACCCTGCACGACCGGGACAGCGGCAAGGTGATCTTCCTCAACAGCTTCGGCGACGTGACCGTGACCGTCGGTGCCGACGTGTCTGACGGGTTCAAAGTGAAGGTCATTCAGGGCACCCTGGGCGGCAAGGTAACGCTGGCATCGGAGAGCAGGTTTGTCCTGGCCAACACGGCCCGTCGGCAGACCCAGTTCACCTTCGATACGCTGGAAGTGGTGGCCGTGGCTGGCGCCTACCTCGCACTGTCCTGGCTGATGACTCCACCGAGTGTCGTCACGCCCGACACCGGGGCAGCACGTACCCTGAGCTTGCAGGACGTAGGCAACTACATCCGCATGGGCAGCGGCACTGCGCAAACCGTCACCGTGCCCGCTCAAGCGACCGTGCCCTGGGAGGGTAACGAGGAGTTCACCATCGAGCAGGCCGGTCCGGGAGCCGTGACCGTCGTGCCCGCCTCGGGCGTAACGATCAACAAATCAGCAGCTCGCACCACCACCCTGGGCGGCCAATGGTCTGTCGCTACGCTGCGCCGGGTGGCCGAGAATGAGTGGACCTTGTACGGCGGGCTGGCATCCGTCTGATGGCCTGTGATATGGTGGGATCACCTATCTAGCGGTGGGTGACATGGTGAGTATTTGAGGAGTCCTTCGGGGCTCCTTTTTTATTGCCTGTGTATATTGCAACCCGGCCCTCTTCCCCAGATACTGGACTCACCAAGCGCGGGAGCGACTCGGGTGGTAGAGCTGACGTTTTGTTGCAGTAGAGCATAGTTGACAGTCGTGGGCAGGGCCTGCGTACCCGTCAGTTTAGACTGACCGGCAACCTCTCCACCTGGAGCTTGCGCAAACAAGCCCGAGGGCTGGGAACAGAAGGGGAGGACTCTTTACGTGGGGCAGCCGGGACCGTTGGAGAACCAACAAGCGTTTGGTGATCTAGAATCCCGAGGCGCTGGCGACAGACCTACCGGTTGCCCCACACTTACAAGGAGCTAGCATGATCCTCGCAGCCACCGGCCACCGGCCTGACAAACTGGGCGGCTACAGTGTACCCCTCGCCACTCTCCGTACTGACCTAGCAATGGGTTGGATGGACATCAGGCAAATCGACAAAGGTATCACCGGCATGGCCCTGGGCTGGGACCAGGACTTCGCTCTCGCGTGCTACGAACTCGGAATCCCCTACATCGCAGCCATACCCTTCGAGGGCCAGGAGAAAGCGTGGCCTGCTGCATCGCAGCGCGTATATCGCTGGCTGATGAACCGTGCCGATGAGGTCGTCATCGTCTCGCCCGGCGTGTACTCCCCGGCCAAGATGCTCAAGCGAAACATCTGGATGGTCGACGAGTGCAATCAATTGCTCGCGCTGTACGACGGCAGCCAGGGCGGGACGGCCCACTGCCTGCGGTATGCCCGCGAATGGCAGAAGGAAGTGACCAACCTATGGCACGTCTATCAAGCCGAGCTGCAAGATGACATTCCGTTTTGATTTGTGTGGGCATGTGGTCTCCCCTACTAACCATTCTGTGTGGGCATGTGGTTTGCTTAACTAATGGTTCTGTGTGGGCATGTGGTTTCCCCAACTAGTGGATCACTGGTGAACCAGTGTCCGGCCCGTGTCGTCGGTGGTCTCTGGTGTCGGGCCGGTGGCGCGTCTCTGGTCAGTGGACCGCTGGTCGGTGGCCGTCAGTGTTGGCGCGGTCTGTGCTAGCCGCCTCGGTGGCGTCCTGGCCTCTGTCCGGCCCGCCCTGGCCCTGTGTTGCGTGCAATTGATTGCACCAGGGTGCAGGGTTCGCACACCACACACGCACTCTACAGAGGCACACACCATGCAAACCAATACCCGCCGCCGCGCTCCCCTGGATAACGTCGCCCAGGCCACCGCGCCCGCTACCCGTACCGTCTGCCACCTCAACGGCGCCGCCCTGGGCGTTCGCGTACATTCCAACGGCTGGGCGGCCACCTATGACGGCAAAGACTGCGCCCTGGCTGACATCCCTAGCCAATACCACGGCATGATTAAAGCCACCGTCAAAGGCTTGGCCTACGACCTGGGGTACTTCACCTACGCCCCGCCTAGCGTGCCGTGCGCCGGTTGGGACCGGGTAGAGTGGATAGACCACGTAACCTTTAACTTTCCCATCTGACCTGTGGTATTTGCATAACTCCAGGCAGCGTCTATAGTTCACGTACACACCACGTCACCCTAAAGGGGATACAGCAATGAACAGCCACCAAATCCAAATCGGCGCCCAGGTTTTCAACTTCTCCGTAGTCATTGAAAAAGACGACGACCACGGCGCGCCCTGGGTAGAGGAAGACGGCCACGGCCCGGTAAGCGAGTGGACCACCCGCGCCAAGCAAGCCGGGGAACTTGTCTTGAACGACGACAAGCGCGGTCACCGTCGCTACTATGACTTTGCCGAGGCGTGCAAAAAGGCCCTGGCCGAAGGTTGGGACGACACCCCCAGCAAGATCGAAGGCGAGCCAGAGACCAAGCGTCAGCAGGCAGCACGGGCGGCCCGCGCAGACTTTGAACACTTGCAAGCATGGTGCAATGAGGAATGGTATTACACCTTTATCACCGTGACCCTGCTCGACCGCGACGGCAACCCCACCACCCACACCGACAGCATCGGCGGCACCGACAACGACTACGCCGAAGAGCAAGCGCGCCTTATGTGCGATGAGCTGGCGAGTCAGGTAGACGCCAGCGGCCCAACGTCGGAAGAGTTGAACCTCCTCCCCTTGTCCCGCCTGGATGAGCTGCATAACGAGCTTCGCGACGTGCACCAGGGCGAGAGCGACGACGACACGGACTTCGACGTATGGGTCCAAGACATGGCCGATAACAACCGAGGCACCTACCAAGCCGCCGCCCTGGAATACTTGCGCCTTAGCAACGATGAGCAGCACGCGGAATCCGTAGCCATTGCCGCCCAGGTAAACGGGGATGAACACTTGGCCGAAGATTGCACCCTCATGGCTAAGTTGTTGGAAGCCAGCCAGGACGACAACGCCAAGTTAAAGGCCGCCCTGGCCGTAGCCCTGGGCTCCCTGGAATCCCTCCTTACCCTGGCCGACAAGCCGGACGTTAAAGCCTACGGCGCCGCCCGCGTGCATGCCCTGGCTGTCGTCAAAGGTTGCCGCCTGGACAACCCGCCGCCACTCCGTTGGGACGGTTGCCACGGGTTCAGCATTGCCACCACCGGCCAACGCTTCGCGACTATCGCTAACGCCTTCAAGGGCAGCGGCGAACAGGCCGACGACGGTACCGCCCTTGTACACGCACTGGCCCGCCTGGGCGCGGTTGCCCTGACCTATTGAGGTGCTGACATGGCCGCTATGTACATCATTGAAGCGCGTACACCAGATGGGGCGATTAACCCCGCCCCAGCGGCACAGCCACCGTTTAACGTGATGAGCGAGCGCCAGTTGTTCGAGTATCGAAACGACAACGTGACCGGGGCGGGTTGGCTCTATGAGGATCAACCCGGCCACCTGGAAGCGGTCAAAGAATGGTTTGCAAGTAACGGCTGGCATGTCCGGCCTAAGACGTGGTAGGGAGTAGACGTTATGTCAGTTACAGACGTTGTGCATGTTGTGCGCGGTAAGTGCAAAGTTACCGGGCGGCAATACAAGTTGGTCCGCAAACAAATCTTACCCGCTCATGAGGTACGCGGAGAGGATAAGTTTGAAAGCAAGTTTGACGCTATTTTTGTTTGCATCCAGGCGGCGCGAGCTTGGCGGTTCTGTTCGCCTACCGTGATTTTCAATGTCGACACTATCGCTACACCTTTGCCGGGTCCGCCCCAGGTGATAACGTGACGGCCTTAGAAGCGGCGGCGAAGTTCTGGTATGCGTTTAAGTTGTTGGGCCTTATCATACTTGCCGCGTTCGTTTACCACCTGGACAACAACACAAGGGCCAAGTATGAAAACCCTACTCGACAAGCCGCGCTTCCAACTAAAGCCGGACGTATCAGCCCGGCAATATGCGAACTGCTCGAACTTACTAGAGGTTGTGATAAACAATAGAGCGCGTACCGTCGCGGTCCAAGTCCCGGCGGTCCTGTTCCATCTAATGCAGTTCCTCAAGGTGCCGGTAGGGGCGGACGTATCCCTCTACCTTGACCAGGAAGGCGCCGTAATGGTTTTCGGGTTGTGCGTAAACGGCACGGAAATACACGACCTTTGGACCTATACAAAAGCCAGCTTGCCGCCGTTCCTGGCGAGCTGATAACCCGTCAATCGAGGGGCAAAACCATGGATAACATCCAGCCGAAGCCGGTTAAAGAGTTCACCAGGGCGGACCCCTGCACTAAGGTGCATCTGTCTAATTGCTTCACCCAGGGCGGCAAATACGTACCCCGTGCCGTGGTCGAGGCACGCGGGGAAATTGGCGTTAACGCTATCAAGTACCTGCTAAAGAACGGTTACGCCCTGGCTTATGAAAGTGTTGGAATTGATTGGTGGAGGCTTACGCCCCAGGGCGAAAAGTGGTTAGCTGATGGCCTTGCGCGGCACCTGGAGTTACACCCAGCAGACGCCCGCAAAGTGACCAGCACACGCACCGAGGCACGCGCTACACCGAGAATCATCCGCCGCCCCCGCAAAGGGCAATAATCATTAATGTATGAAAGGCCGTTTTTGCTGCAAAACCTTGCAAGAAATTGGCCTTTTGCAAAGCGGTGCAATCAATTGCACGGGAGTGGTAACCATGGAACGTACAGAGAATGGCCGCGCTATCCTCAAGACTGAGACCGGGCGCAAAGTGGTAGCCCTGGATATTGTCGCGAAACTGTCAGGTACTGGCGCGAGTCGCGTTATTGCAATCTTCAAAGCACTAGCCCAGGTTGCGGAACATTCCGGCCTCACAGTTGAGGAACTTGTCCGCCTGGAGAACATGCCGACCGCCGCGCCGGACGAAGAACGCGCCCAGGGCACGAACGACTATTACGACGAACTGCACCAGTGATGGCTTGCACTATTCGCCCAGGCGACTAGTATTCACCCCATGCAAGACACACCAGTCACTAGCCACCCTAAAGGGGGTTGTCATGATCGTTAAGAAGTTCACCGCAGCCATGCACCAGGACCACGGCACTTTGGGTTGGGTCATGGATACCATGCCCCATTTTGACCCCACCACCGGCATGGGCGTAGCCCATGATTGCATGGAACATCTGACCCGCCGCGCCGGTTTCGAGGGCGAGATGGAAGCCTTCGGCGTAGCGCTGTACATCCGTCACCAGGGCGGGTACTGGCAGCAGCAGTTGACCCGCAACGCATCCAAGGGCGCCGGGACTTGGGCCTACAACACGTCGTACGAAATTGCGGAGTTCCTGGCGCGTGATACTGCCTTGAACGTGGAGAAGGCGCCGCGCACTGCGCTACTTGACGATGAGGACGCCGAAGAACAAATAGCCATGATGCAACTGCGCGCCCTGAATGACTTCTATAGCGATGTTGCGGAGTGCTATGGCCTGGAAGATACACCCCGCGAAGTTATTGTTGAGTGCCTGGAGCGCGCCGCCGTTTGGGTCCGTCGCGGATGGCTCAACGCCGAGCGCAAGTATGGCGCATTCCCTTATGACCTTTGCTACATGTTCAAACAAATTGAAGAGGAGGTAGACGCACTTAACATTATCGAAGGCGACACACTTACTGTAATGTTTAACCGCGATAACACGGACTATTCCGTAACTCACAAATCCCTGTACAACTACTAAGGTAATTCAATCATGAAAGGTTCCCTCATTCGTTCCGCCCTGGGCTTGGCTGCTTTGTTGTCGGTTGGCATTAACAACCGTTTCACCGCTGACCCGTTCGGCAAGAAGTTGGCCCCGGCTGTTAAAACTCGGTCCTGGACCACTACCAAGGGCGGCAAAGTAAAAACCGTGTTCCCTGGCCAAACCCCGGCGCAGAAAAAGGCCGCCCTGGCCCAGGCCGAAGAGAAGCGCGCCCGCCGCTCCCTGACAGCCGCCCGCAATGCCCGCAACAGCGCCGAAGGCTACGCACGCACAGCCGGGCGCACCTTCTAACCCTTCACCAGGACGAACGACTAGCCCGCCATGCGCGGGCTTAGTCAGTACCAGAACACTACCCTAAAGGGAGTTGCCGCCATGACATGCGCAAGCGTCACCAATCTGCAAAACATCAAAGACGTAACCGAGGCAGACGCCCGGTTAATCCGTAAGGTCTGGTCGCTCATGGGCGCCACCCAGACACGCGCCTACCTGCTGCGCCCGGCTATCAACTTGAACGGGCGGTTTAGCTCCCTGGCTGATACCGCTAGAGGGTCCGCCAACCTCAAACAGGGCGCTATTGACATCATCCTGGGGACGCACGGGGTTGAATACCTGGGGCAGCGCAAGGGCAACCGGGAACACGTCTACTACTGCAATGCAGGCGACACCTACGCCACCACGGTACTTTTTGACGGCCTGCATTTGCGGGTAGGTGACATCGGCGGCCTGATAGAGCGCAATCTGATCAGCGAGCGCCACTCTGATTTTTGACCATTCGTCGGTGGTAATGGCGTCTTTTCAGAAGGCGCCTATACTTCGTTTACACCTTCCAAATCACCCTAAAGGGGATTGCATCATGGCACTTTCAAAAGAACAGTATTTCAACATGGGCCACCGCGACGCCCAGACCACCCCGCCTAACCGTAACGGCGCCCTCATTGCTTCCATGTCCTGGCAGGGCCGCGCCTACGCCGAAGGCTACAGCGCTGGGGAACTTCACCAGGAAGCAAACGCCATTCGCGCCCAGGCTTGCCCGGCATGCGCGGCGGGTATCCCCTTTCAACAGTCTGTCGATTGCGTGCAATCAATTGCACCGGGTGCAGCACGCCGGGCGGACCGCATCCAGGCACTGACACGCGGCTACATCTCCGCCATGCTCTGGACCACTACCGACGACGACGGCAACGAATGCCAGGACATGGAAGTAACGCCAGAGGGCCGCGCCGAAGTCCTGGCAATCGTGACCGCGTTCTATGACGCCAACCATGTCGACCTGGGCGCGTACGTTGATTTGCGAATGGCGGACGTGGGCAGCACCTACCGAGTTCACGCCAGCCAGCAAACAGAGGCGTACGGGTTTGCAGGCCACGACCTTTGGCTGACTAGCCAGGGCCACGGGGTTGGGTTTTGGGACCGTGGGCACGGGCGGGTAGGCGAACGCCTCACAAAGGCCGCCAAGGCGTTTCAGGGTTGCGACGCGTATACAACAGACGACGGCTATGTCGACTTGTCTATCCCCTATCACGCTTCCTGGAAAAAGGTCTAACGCCATGAGCATCAACAACACAATCCAAGTAACCGCAATCGAACGCGCCATTGAAGACCTGGAGCGTTTGACCCATGACGCAATCGCCAGCCTTCGCGGGAACGAGAAACTCAACAAAAAGGTAATTGAGCGGGCGGTTCTGGTAGGCAACGCCCAGGCAGCCGGGGAACTGGTATACGCGGCGCTGATCGCTTGCAAGACGCCTGTACGCCCTGACTCGGTTGAGCTGGTAGTCGACACCAAGGGCTTTAACCACGACCGCGTAACCGAGAAGGCCAGCGCCGCCGCTACGCGTACCTTTGTGCGCCGCATCAAAGACAACTATTAATCGCGGTGCAATCAATTGCACCAGGGAGCAGCAGACATGATTGGTAAAGTGAAGATCAGCAGAAAGGCATTCTACGCGGCGGGCGGTTTCAGCAACCCCGCACTATCCAGGAAACAACGTGGTAGCGGTTGGGCGTATTACCAATCCGTTTAACCAGGGGCGATACCATGAAACGCACAACGGCCTATCGCACTTCCTACGCTGTCGAGTTGACAGTTAAGCAGTTCACCAAAGTAGAAGAGCGAGACGACAAAGCAAAAGACTTTGGTTTGCTTTCGATCCTCTCTAACCTGGGCGCCCACTCTATCGAGTACAACGGCCACTTTGGCGCGAGCATCTTCTACACGCTCGACACTGAGACCGACTCGCCAGAACTTCGGGCGGAGATAGAGACCGCGATAGTAGATTATGCAAATGGCAAACGCCGAACGTTCTAACAGCAACACACACATAAACGCCCTGGGCTAATCACCTGGGGCGTTTGTTTTCGGGCGGAACAATGCACTACAACCATAGGGACACTACCAGGAACAGCAAATAGGCAAAGTGCAGTTTGGGCCAATGATTCCGGGCGGGTGGAAGCAATCAATCCTATATAGACCAATAGAGAATCCCCTAGACCATCCCATAGAGAAGTATCCGTGTTGCAGCATGATCAATCATCTCTGTTACTTCCTGAAAATGTTATCTGTGTTTAGCCAGTGAAATAGTTCCCGCAAAAATTCTCTGGTGGAGTCAAGTCGAATTCATCACTGAACTTGTGTCGATCACTGCTGGTGTATACCTGTGTCTTGTTCACTGGTGCTGCTGGTGGCTACTGGTGAGTTAACTGGAGCTGTCATGAGCTAATCACTGCTGCTGGTGAACAATGCCACTGCTGGTGATCACTGGTGTCCGCCCGTTCAGTGAATCCAGGATCGGTGGACCGCTGGTCGCCAGGATCTGTGTTTACGCAAAATCGGTTTGCAAGGTTTGTGTATTCGTCTACTCTCTCAATACACAACGCATCACCCACCCGGCACTCTAAAGAGGTCACACCATGAAAACCGTAGCCACCTACCCAGCCTTCGACGTAGTAGACCTGGAAACCGAAGTTATCCATTTGTCCGCCGAGGTCTGCAATGATCGCCTGGGCTCAGGTATCAAGTTCTGCACCGCGTACGAAAGCCGCCGTCACGGTACCCTCTACCGCGAAGTGTCGCCCAACTGCATCGACTACTATTGCGCTGACATCTACACCACCCCGGAAGAGATGGCCGCCCAGATTGCCAAGTCAGCAGAACGCAAAGACCCTCGGTTCTGGTTTAACAATTGCGGCGCCTGCATCACCGCCCAGGCAATGCCGCATTACACGATGTTTCTCATCCAGGAAGGGCAGTTGGTCACTATGGCCGGTCACACACTGCGCGTACGTATCGTGGGCGACTATATCCGCCTGGACGTGGTAGAGCAGGCAGCCGCCGCGTAATGCAATCAATTGCACCGCCTAGGGCGCCCAGGTTGGCGCCCTTTCTTTTGCCTACCGTTTGTCGGGCGCTGTCAAAATAGTGCATTTAGAGGTGGCAAGGATCGGTGGTAGTGCTAATCTACAGATACAGGGAATGCACAACGCAAACCCAAGTCACCCTAAAGGGGACACACCATGAACGCACAAGTCATCCACGCCGAAGCAACCAAGCCAGCCAAGAAAGCCGCCGCTAAGCCTGTAGCCAAAGCAGCCACTACCAAGAAGCCAGCCGCCAAGGCTAAGACCGCCCCTAAAGCCAAGGCGCCTAAAGGTATCAAATGCATGGTTGCCAACCGCCCAGGTAGCGGCGTGCTGCTCTTCGCATACACCGAGGCTGCATTGCAGTTGTTGGGTATGTACGAAGGCGCCGAAGTAGAGAAGGCCGTCCTGGCTAAGGTCATGGGCCTGACTGCCATCAGCTACCACACCGCTAAGGCTACCCTGGTACGCCTCGACAACGGGCGGTACGCACTGACCAAAGCAGGTAAAGCGTTCTTCGCCGAACGTGCTACTAAGGCCATTGCCGCCGATCTCAAAGGCTGGACTAAGGTTCTGTCGACCGGCAAGGCAGACGGGGTTGTCGTCAAGAACCCTGATATGTTGACCGCGATCTAACCCACCTCACACACGCACGGGGCGGCGATATACAGACCGCCCCACACTACCCTAAAGGGAGTAACAGACATGAACGCACTTCACACCACCACCATTCTCGCCCAGGCTCAGGCCGTACCATTTACCCAGGCCGAAGCCTATGCAGCCGAACGCGGTATCATGGGCCGCTACAACCGTCAGTATCTGCGCAGCCTGTTGCGTGCCCGTCGCGTGATGCGCCGCAACCTGACCCAGGCAATCGCGGGCGGTCACCTACTCCAGGCAGTAGAGCAAGCCACCCTTATGCATAGCTTCGGAGTACAGGCCGTTGTATGCATCCGCCGCAATGCACGTCACACCCTGGTAGCCTGATGCAATTGATTGCACGAGATTGGTTCGCTCTTTTCTCAGTGAAGAATCGGGCGGACCAATCCATTACCCCTCTATGCATATGCCATACCACCCTATAGAAAAATCCACCATAGCTTTTCCGGTGTCGCTAAATGGACCCGCGCCGCAGAGTTTCTCTACGTACTGATTTCAAAGTGACCCTACCTACTTTCTTCGTTTTCCATCTGGCCTACGACACGTCATGTTCAATCAAGCTCTTTGCATGTCTCTCTCATGACTCTCACATATCAAAACGCTTTTCAGATCGGATTTTTTGCTGATGCAATCAATTGCACTGACATGTATGGGAAATTTTTGAATTCAATCAGTGTCCAGGTTTGCGAGGGCAGGATCGGTCATGATCACATCAGTGTTCAGCATGCCTTCGTCATGAACAGGTATGATCGGCACAACGGGGCAAACCATTCAATGCCCGAAAAATCGACGTTGAGGATCAAGATCATGTCTACTCAAGAAGTCACCCTGTCGCTCGCGGCGCGGATCGCCATCGAACACAACGTGCGCCAGCAGATCGCAGATAACGTCATGCTGCTACAGAGTGCTGGCAAGTTCGACGCCGGTTGCGTGATTACCCATGCTGGCTTGCAGGCCGCAGCTACGGAGTTCATCAGCGACACCGTTGCCCAGGTCTACCAGGAAATCCTCCAGGCCTGAATCCGTCATCAAAAAATTCGCGTTGGAGAGTCAAAGTCATGAGAACGAAGTCACGGGTAGTCACCCTTGCGCAGCTCGCCCTACTCCCTCGGGGTACCCTGGTCGCGTGCGTAAAGTTCGACGACACCTACGGTCAGGTGCAGCACGACTGCCAGGGCATTGTCCAGGTAGGCCCGATACACGCCGTGCACTCCGTAGATGCGGACTACGTGGTCCTTCGCCCTGTCGTGCCCGACATCCGTTGGCATGAAGGCCGAGTCGAGGAATCCTACGAGCCCACGCACATCGGGAGGGTCAACTTCTGCGATCACCGCTTCATCGTCTACCCGACGCTCGAAGCCATGCTGCGCAACAGCACCCGTACCACCTGGAGACCGTGATGGATCACAACAGCCCAGTCGTGCGCTACCTGCACTTCGTGCTCCTCGGTCGCCGGGTGGGTCTCGATGGTCACTGGCCGTCGTCATTCCTCTACGACCACGACTATGATGAGCGTACCGAGCGAGCCCGCGCCGTGTTCGAGGAGCTGTCGAACCTCGGGTACCTGAACCGCACGCCGTTGAAGGTAGGGCCGAACGCTCTCCCAGGTGTGCGCTACGAGGTCACCCAGCACGCCAAGGAATACTTCATCGGCCTCGACGACCCCAAACACCACCAGCCCAGTCCGTATACCACCTGGGCCAAGTAGGAGAAACACCATGACTGTACTCACCGAAGCCGAGAAGGCCCGCATCGAAAGCATGGTCCGTGCGCGCATCGTCGAGATGATCTCCACGTCGGACCTGGAAGGCGGCATGGGCGAGCAAACTGTAACCCCGGAGGTTACCCACCTCGCCCGCTTCTTCTCCCACAAAGTGTGCATGGAAATCCTTGGCGACATGCCTGTCGAGGACTACCTGCACTTCAACATGATCGGGAGCTGACCATGATCGACGGAATCCTTTTCTGGCTCTCGCTGCCGGTAGCGCTCGCCCTCCTGGCGCTGTTCTTCCTGGCCCTGGGCGCGCTGCTAACATTCCCCAGCTGGCTGACCAAGAAGCGCTGCAAGCACCTGGAGTATTACGAGACTCGCTCGTGCGACGCCATCTGCGTGAAGTGCGACAAGAACCTGGGGTTTATAGCACCTGTTCGTGCCGACAAGTCGAAACGGGAGGTGTGACATGAGCTGGGGAGCCTACGGCGACATGAAGCTCAAGGAAAAGGAGCAGCGGGAGGCTTTCCTGATCAATGCCAAGGAAGGCGACAAGGACTGGGACACGGAGTGCGAGGTCTGCGAAGGTAAGCCCACCGTGCACCCCACCGGCCTCTGCGGACCCTGCTGCTTCGGTGAGGCTGCAACTATCAACGGCAATTGGTAGGAGAACACCATGGCACACAGTAAAGAAGAACTCGAAGAGCTTAAAAGTCTGGCGGCCAAGGCCAGGGACGCGCACGACCCCGACTCCCTTGCCTGGACCATGCACAACGCCATCTACGAGAAGGTCTCCCGCCTCCTCGATAACCTCGCACCTACAACCCTGCACTGAGGAGGTAGACATGCTCTACCGATTCCTGCGCAAGAAGATCAAGAAGCTGATCGCCCCGGCCTACCCGCACATCCGCATCCTCAAGTATGCAAAGGAGAAGGGCGGCAAGGGCACCGGTCGCTATCAGGCAGTCGGTCGTAAGCCTTTCTCCAAAAACCTGCGGTATGCGTACGGCGAGACGCTGCGCGATGCCTACCTCAACTACATGAACGAGTATTACCGGCTCACGCCGAAGGATCAGATCCATGCGCGTAAATAAACTGACCTGGGCGATCCGGGACATCATCAGCCGTCACTACCAGGGCGGGTCGGAGTTCTGCTCGGCCTACTGGAGCTGCTGCGGCCAACACAACCTGGAGTGGAGAAAGCCATGAGCCAAGTAAGCGATTTGCAGGAAGAGGTTGCAGCCCTGGAGCAATGGCGGGCGCTGGCCTTGCAGTTTGATCACCACCGTATGCGGGCGCTCTCGATGCTCAAGACCCTGGTAGCAGATCCCAGCGTCGAGAACGCGGTGCGGGCGCAAGCCTTCCTGGCAGAGCCACCGGTACCGCACCACGAGATCGTGGCCAAGCTGGAGGAGTGCCAGAACGTGCTGCGCCTGATCCCTCGCCGCGCCACCACCCTGGACCGGGAGATCGACGCGGCGCTGCAACCAGGAACACCAGGGGTGTGGCGTACACCGATGTACATCAACATCCCGGCCTGCACCAACAAGATCGACATGGACCAGAACTAGGAGAAAGTCATGACCCAACAAGAAGCCTTCACCTGGATCAGCATCGGCGTGGCTGCGGTTGCCTTGCTTATGTCCGTTTGGCTGGTCCTGTTTGTGCGTCGCCTGATCGTCGAGCGCAAGCAATTGACTGCACGGCACCGCATGTGCGATTGCAACCAGGGCCGGGAGCCGTGCCGCTGCAAGTAGTCAGTGTTCGACACAACGGAAAACGGGCGCGGTATCATGAAGCCCTCATACCGATAAACCCTTTGGAGTACCGATCAATGAAACTCACCAAGAAAGCCAAGCGTGCCGTGCGCCAGCAGGTATACCGCCTGATCGCGGAAGCGCTGCGAGGCGAGCACGGGCAGGCAATCGCCAAAGCCGTGTACGACAAACTGCCGGACACCACCGAAGCCATCGTGGCGGTCAACGTGCGCGAGTACGCCGTGAGCATCGTGCAGAACGCAGCCAACGGGTATGACTCCCTGATCGGTAGCCTGGACATCGCCAATGCGATCCTGCCGGACAAAAACGGGCCGGACGGTACTACCTACGATCACCCGGATACCCCACCAGCGCACCACCCAGATACAGGAGCAGACGCATGAAACGACTGACCATGCAGGACGTGCGCCGGGCGTACGAGAAGATCGACCGTGGCGTGTATATCAGCGGCTCCTCGAACTGGTGCGCAGTCATGGCCGATGCACTGAACGTCGAGCTGGCCAAGGAAGAACCGCCACGTACGCAAGGCAAGCTGGTCACGGAAAAGATCACCGGTTACACAGGCGACCCCGAGCCTACGTCTGTCTAGCCAATCAGGTACCCCAAAAATCGTGTCGCCTTCCTTGGCGTAAGAGCAGGAGCATCACCATGCAAAACCCATACATGCTGTTCGTAGGTATCGCCGTATTAATGTTCTTCTGGGCGGCCTACATCAACGTGCGTCAGCTGCGCTCCTGGGGCCGTAAGCCGACGCTGTTCACCATGATCCTGCTGATCCTCGGCTCAGGCTGTCTCCTCGCAGTGCTGCATGACGCGCAGGTGATCTCGTGATCGAGTTCATCCTCGGCCATCCTTGGCAGTTCGGGGTGGCCCTCCTCCTGGTCGTGCTGGGCAACGTATGCTGGCGCTGCTCGGACCTGAGCAACCGGCATTGGCAGAAGGTGCTCCTGGTTGGCCTGCTCTGCATCTGGTCGGCAGCGATCATCGTCCTGGTGACCGTCCTGCCTGAAATCCACCCCTGCTGCCACCCGGTATAGGTGACCCATGAACCTCTTCGCCTTCCCGATCCTGGGCTGCGCCCTGATCTTCACCCTCACAGGCGTGCGCTACTTCATGCGCAGCCGCCGCGAGCCGTCCAAGCCCTTGCGCCAAGCGTCCGGCATGATCGGCGCCCTGGCCTTCCTGGCTGCGGCCCAGCTGTACGCCCTCTCGGTACCGGAGATCTACCGGGCGGTCAGGAGCATCGAGTTCAGTGTTCCTTTCCAGAAGCCCGCCCAAAAGGCACCATCCAACTATCGCTACCAGATAGAGAACGTCGCATGAACAACGATGACCGTAACGAGAAACTAGGCCAGCTGGCTGACCTCATGGTTGGCGCCTTGGATGACCGGCCTGTTTGGCCACCCTCGCGCACTGGGCGCCAGCCTTCTCAGCCAAACCAACAGGCACTGCCCGGCACCCCGGCTCATGCTATTGAGATGTCGGAGTGCAAGGGCGTGAGCCGTCATCGCGATGCGGGCGCTGGCCCTGAACCTCGGCAATTTCCGAAGGTCTTCTGCCCGCTGTGTGACCAGACGGATGGCCACGCCGAAGGGTGCGGGATCGAAGGCCTGAACACGATGATCGACGAGCAGTTCCTGTACGGTAACGTGCGTGACAATCCTGCGGTATCTCCTGCCTCGGTCGAGGACATCAAGGCCATGGCCAAGGAGTGCCGCGTGGTTTTGGTCACCGGCGACCAACCCCTGCCAGCTGGGCTCCTGGCTGCGCTAGGCGGCCTGGAGGGCGTGCGGGTGGTCACCGGCTTGCAGATGATCAAAGAGCGCGAGGCCGTAGAGGGCTCCCTAAACTTTGACCACACCATGATGCTGGATCTGGTGCGGGAGCACGACGTGACGATAGTGGGGCACAACCGGCTGCGCGCTGCGGAGTTCTTCGGCGACATCCGCCCGAGCTGGCGTACTGCACCTGCGCTGCCCACCAACCGTAGCGAGACCGGGCGGCACGGCCCGTACGACTCATTCCACCGCAAGAAAAAGAAAGGGAGACGCTGATGGACATTCTTCGCTTCACCGATACCGAGGGATTCTTCCTGGTCTCCCTCGGCACCCTGGTCGTGGCGTACTGCCTGATCAGCGCCACGCTGTTTTACTGGGATCTGTACAAGACCTACCGACTGCCGGTAGACATCGTGTGCGCACTGATCCCTCTCATCTGCCTGGGTGGCTACACGTTCATCCTTTGGCCTCGATAGGAGCAACACCATGGAGTTACTCACCCAGAAGCGACGCCTCGGCCTGTTCAACGTGCGCATCGTCAGCAACGCGACCATGGTAGACGACGATCCGTCGTACACCTGGGAGCACAAGCACGATCAAACCGCCACGTACGGCTCGAACTACAACACCCAGAAAGCCGCAGTACGCGCCGCCTGGAACTACTTGGCTGACCATAACGTGTCGCTGTCCTTCCAGGTAGATGCTCTGGTACCTGACCGCATGATCACGAAGGCTCAGCGCCTACTCTGGCTGGGCGTGGTGCTCTGCTACCAGAAGGACGAAGACGGCGACGTGTATTGGTTTGCCCAGAATCACAGCAATGCGGACGCCATCACAGTCCTGGCCCGCCGCACCACCCTCAAGGACTGCATCCGCAACGCCTGGGCCAGCTTGGTGGCCGAGATGGAGGACAACCGTGAGCAAGCGTAAACCCAAAGATCCCGTAGCGTGGCTGTACCCGCAGGCCATGCGGCACCAGGACGTGCTACAGCACAACCGCACGGACCACACATGGCTCCAGCCGGACGCCGAGCACGAGCACGACTACATCAAGGGCCAAGCGCTGGTCCTGCAAAGTGAGTGGGAGCCCCGCGTCCTGCTGGCCAGCGAGCGCCAAGCGCGGGTGTACATCGCCGGGCCTATGACAGGCCTCGATTACTACAACTTCCCGGCGTTCAACGCCAAGGAAGCGGAGCTGCGCGCCATTGGCTTCGAGGTAGAGAACCCCACCGCTCACGGCATCGTGGAGGGCGCTACCTGGGCGGACTACATGGCCTACGACCTGGGCCGTCTGGCGCTGTGCAACACCATCTTCATGCTGCCGGGCTGGAGCAAGTCGAAAGGCGCCACCATTGAACGCAATCTGGCTGCCGCCCTGGGCATGACAATCCTGGGCGCCGAGGAGTAAGACATGAAAGCGATAGGCGCACTGTTTCAATCCAAGGTGGCCGAGTGGCTCCACATGTGCTTCGGCGACGTAATCGCGCTGGACAAGAAGGAGCGTTGCTACCGCTTCCTGGAGGAGGCCAACGAGCTTTGCCAGTCAATGGGCCTCACCCGCGAAGAAGCCCATGCTCTGGTCGACTACACCTGGGACCGCCCGATAGGCGAACCACACCAGGAACTGGGCGGCGTGATGGTCACCCTGGCTGCGCTGTGTCATGCGTCGGACATGGACATGGAGGCGGGCGGGTTCGTAGAGCTGGCCAGGATCATGCAGCCAGACGTGATCGAGCGCATCCGCCAGAAGCAGAAGACCAAGCCACACCAGTCCCCGTTGCCGGGTAATGCACCGTGAGCAGGCTTGTCCTGATAGACCGCCCGGAGCGCGACTGGCAGATGCAGCCAGGGGACGTGGCGGTCCTTAACAGCGGCGGTCCACCGATGGTAGTGGAGATGGTGAAGCCTGACGGACAGCGCTTCTGCACCTGGGACGGTGGCGAAGGCCTGTTCCATTCCGTGACTATCCGTCCTCCGTTTGAGATGCGCATACTTATGGAACCGGTGGAGCAGGCGCCATACCAGGGCTGATGCTAGGATCTGCCTAAACCAACACGGTGCAATTGATTGCACGGGAGATCTGATATGAAGGACACAGCGCAAACCGCCCTGCTCGTAGGCCTGCGGGCCATCTGGACGGGCGACCCGGCCAACATGCCAGAAGGGGTGGCCATAGTGGACACCTCCCTCGGCCCTCGCATCGTGTTCAGCCACGCGGCAGACGACCGCCAGCTGGCCCAGGAGCTGCGCGAGAAGTTCTCGGCGCTCCGCCAGACCAACAAGATGCTGCGCCACGTCGAAAACTACGGCACCGGCAAGCTGCCCACCGGCATCACTCGTATCAAGAAGGACGACAAGTGATGAACTACGTCATGGCCCTGGTGCTCACGTTCGTGACCGTCTTCCTGAAAGGGTTGCAGCACAAGAACGTGATCCACAACCTGTACTTGAACACCTTCTTCACATCGTACCTCATGGCCTTCATGGACGTGCTGGTCATTGGTTTGATCGCTCGCTCGGGGTGGGACATCGCGTTCGCCTCCGGGACGGGCGGAGCCCTCGGGATGGTCGCAGCCATGTACCTGCACAACCGCATGATGGATCGCAAGCCCGTGGGCGTGGCGGTGAAATCGTGAGCCGGTCGCAATGGCAGGTCTCCGTCCTGGAGCATATCCGCCACATCGGCCCTTTCACCTGCGCCGTGTTCGACCAGCGCACCCTGGAGCAGGCCCAGGCACGCAACTACACCAGCATGGGCGCCGACCGCGCCGAGATGTTCCAGGAGCTGGATGAGCTGGTAGACGAAGGCATCCTCTGCCGCGCTCGGGCGGCCACCGGAGTCGTCTACCACCGCGTTGACCAGTGTCCGCTCCCCTACCCAGCCACTTAGGGTAAGATCGCGTCAAACCACAAAGGAGCACCCGATATGGGGTTCATGCCAGCACTATCCGCCATCATGCTTTCGTTGCTCATCGGCGCCCTGCCGACCATCGGCCTTGGCCTTGTCATGCAGTTCAAAGGATGGATGCAGGCCATCCCCGGCGAGCACCGTATGACCGCCATGTACTGCGCCTGGGCGCTGTTCGCCATCATCATCTTCACCGCGATGAACCACCAGAACACGTTCTGGGGCTAGGAGGCTGTTATGGATAACGTCATCAATGTCGACTTCACCGCCAAGAAGCCGAAAGTCACCTTCACCGAACCGCTGCGTGGCAAGAAGTGGTCCATTGCCGAGGCCGAGGAGATGCTCCAGGGCATCCACGAGGAAACCCGCGTGATCCTGATCGGCGACCAAGCTATCGGCCTGCTCAGGCTGGTCAAAGAGCACAAGCGCGCCCTGGACTGGATCGACGCCGCTATTCCACGCCTGCGGGAGGCCAAGGATCTCCTGGGGCAAATAATCGGCAACCTCCCGCAGGTCCAGAGCCTTGAACCTGCGCAGCTGCAACGCACCGAGGCGAGCCTCCTGGCACGCCGCATGGCCATCGAGAGCCTTATCGAAGCAGCGGGGACACTGTGATGGCCAAGCTCGGGAAGAAACACTTCACCAAAGGGAAGGTCATGATCAGCGTGGTCGCGGAGGGCCTTTGCCGCCCGCTGCAACCGTTCAATCCAAAGGTCGACAAGGTTGACTTCATGGAGCTGGTCCGCAAGTGCGAAGGCGTCAGCACGAAAGCCGCTGAGTCGTTGTTCGCCGAATTGCAAAAACACTTCCTCAACAAACCGGCGCAGGCCTGGGTGGAGCTGCCTTGCTTCGTCGACCTCGCGCCTACCAAGAAACTCAAGTTCCTCAAGGAGTTAGAATCATGCAATTGAAGGTACCCGCAGGCATCGACGTGAGCCTGGGCGAGCTGGTCAACAGCATTCGCTTCACCAGCACGGATGAAGATTTGCTCTGCCTCTTCGCCAAGGACTTCGCCCAGCGCCACGGGTTGCAGAAAGTGGGCGCCATCCGCCTGACCTACTGCCCCATCACGCCGATGCCTGGAAACTTCGAGCCAGACCTCGGTGTACCTAGTGCCCACCTGATGATCCTGGTATCACATCACGACTTGGCGTTTGCGGGAGACCGCGAGCCGCTGACCACCACGGTCTACAAGACCTTGACCTTCGTGGACGATAACCCGGAGCGTGAAGCACTGCCCCGGTACACCTACCACTTCACCGCAGCACTCGCATAAGGAGACCAAGATGACTTGGTATATCTGGAAATGGTGGCGGCTGGCCCGCTCCCGCAACACGGGCGTGATCACCGACGGCGACGGGCGCTGGGTGAACATCCTCCCAGGTCTGTACCTGCTGACCGTTCGCCGGGCGGCCTGCCCTTTGGGCGAACCGACCATGTACAAGCAGGTCTACCAAACAATGATGGCCGCGAACCACGATCACGCGATCTGCGTGGAGACGGCTATCGAGGCGGTTGAGCAGTACGGTGGTCACCGTTCGCTCAGCCAAAAGCATCTCAACGAAGTTGTAGAAGAGTGCAAACCATGATCAACCCCGAAAACCTGAACTGCGCGTACATGGAGGAGCAAGGCTTCTCCCTCGGCGTGATCCCGGCGCCGCGACCGGACCTAAAGATCCTGCGCGAGGACGAAACCTGGGTGGCCTATGACGAGGCAGGCCTGGAGATGGCCCGCAACGACAACTACTGGCTGCTGCGCCGTCTGTACATCGAGTACGGCCAATGCCTGAACATGGACCGCCTGCCAGCATCGGGCGATGTCTGGCGCCACCATAAAGGCAACGAGTACACCATCGACAAGCTGACCAACCAGTTCAGCGACTACCTGGAGTTCCAGACCCAGGTTGTGTACTTCGGCGCCAACGGTAAGGTCTGGAGCAAAGGCCTGGGCGATTTCATCGAGAAGATGACTTTCGTGCGCCCAGCAGAGAGCGCAGCCTGCGAGCCTATCCAGGATCTGCACATCCACTCCCTGGGCATCAAGGGTATGGTTGCGGGCGAGGTGTACCCCGGCAAGGATCTGGAAGACGCCGCCCAGGCCGACATCACCATGCACATGCACGCCAACCACGGCGGTGGCAGCGACCACTTCTGGCACGCGATGATCCACGTCAATGCCCCTACGCCTGAGAAGGCTGCCGAGCTGCGTGACATCGTGATGAAGGGCCTGCACATGGCAAGCAACCCCTTCACGGACCTGTCTTTGGCGAGCATCTCGCCGGAGGACGCAGAAGCACTCGCCAAGGCGTTCGACAGCTCGCTGCCGGGGACCATCATGGCGATGGAGCCAATCTTGCGCGACAGCCTGGAGTTCGAGGGCCTACTCTGCCAGTACCACTCCGAAGTCTGGGAAGCTGCCGAAAACGAGGACAGCCTGCTGTCCTACGACGAAGCGGGCCTCAAGACGGCCAAGAAGCTGATCGCTATGTTCCGTGGCGAAGCCGAGTACACGCACCACCTGGACCGCCCGGCTCCGCGTGATCGCAACGGCGAGCCGTTCGCCATGGACCAATGGTGGCTCCAGGAACTCGCCAAGGTGTCCCTGGGTCAGACGATCTCTGCGGACCTCGTTCGTGCCTGCGCCGTGGCCCGCAACCTCGCACGGGCGGTGCTGCCGGAGAAGGAAGGCGACCGCCTGTACTACCCGGTAACTGCGCCGATCTCTGCCGAGGGCACCACGCTCCTGGAGAAAGGTGAGGTGGTCCTGCCTGCGTGTGACCCACGCTTCGCGGACTTCGACAAGGCACGCGAGCTGCCGCCCCTGATCGTCAAGCTGCACGAGGGCGGCCAGCAGATCGCCCAGCAAGCGTTCGACACCCAGGAAGCGACCCACGCGGCCCTAGCGACCCGGCCAAAGCCACCCTGCACCGAGTGCAAAGGTAGCGGTGGTAGCTGGCTGGCGGGCGCACCGGCACACCCGGACAATTGGACCGAGTGTGATGTCTGCAAGGGCAAGGGGACGTTGTAATGGATAACGCAGGGTGGGTGTACCGGATCAAGAGTAACTACGACCAGCGGTATTGCACCGTCCGGGTCAGTCGTGGCTACACCAGCCACCTCATGGACCTCATGACCGGGCTCACACTCTGCGGCCACAAGCACGGCAAGCGAGGCAAGTGGATCTTCCTCGCTGAACCGCCCAAGGGCTACCGCACCTGCGACGAATGCTTCCCCAAGCCAACCATCAAGCGCATCAAAAGGACAAGGCCATGTCAGCAGTGATAAGCCCATGCGGTCTGTACCGTTGGATACTCGGGCGCGACAACCTAGTCAGGCTGGTAAGCGCCGGGCGTAAGAAGGGCACCATCCTTTGGGTGATGCTCAACCCGTCCACCGCCGACGCCATCAAGCCAGACCCGACCTTGAACCGGGTGGTCGACTTTAGCCGCCGCTTCGGGTACCGGGAGCTGCATATCGTAAACCTGTACGCGTACCGCACAGCCTTCCCGCACGAGCTTTGGCTGGCCGAAGATCCTGTAGGCGTGGAGAACGACCGTTGGATACACGAGGCCGCCCGTAGAGCCTCAGTCGTTGTCGTCGCTTGGGGCGGAAACGCCAAACCCGACCGTGTTGCGCGAGTGCTCGAACTCCTCCAGGTGGACAACCCTGTCGTCTACTGCCTGGGTACCAATGCAGACGGATCGCCCCGGCACCCGCTGTATCTCTCCAAAAAGACTGTTCTCGAACCTTGGGCTCTGCCAGAATGACCACCTACTCCGACGGCGAACATGCCAAGCAAGTCCTCCAGGAGATAAGGAGGCTGCGCCCGGCGCTGTACAACCGGATCAAGATCTGCAAAGGCACTCGCGCTGGCTTCACCAAGCAGCAGCGGGTGCTCCAGGTCACGCTCACCGACGGTCAGTATTACCAAGTCTGCTTCGCCCGCAAGGGTACCCACTTCGGCCAAGTCGTAGGGGAGTTGGTGGACTACCTGATGAAGTGGAAGGTGCGCGATGATCATGGACACCCTGTTTGCCCTGACGAAATTGGGGTACTTGTTTGCGATGTGGCAGATCTTAGCCATAAGCACTAATGCCCTCGCGGCGGGCCACCGGACCCTACCCCTGGCCTCCCTCTCGATCCTCATAGGTCTCTCCCACTTCTCGGTGTGATGCAATCAATTGCACCGAGGTCAGTGTCGTACAAATCTTCTTCCCTTCTCGATATACTCCTGCCTAACCGCAGACAGGAGTACCTCGCCATGCCAGTTCCAGCAGGCTTTACCCAGATCCGTTCCGGCTTCATTGAGGTCGGGGACTTCATCTACCAACCCACCCTTGCCGTCTACCTGGAGGTCTACGCGGACTCGTCCTACGTAGGCTCGCCGGTCCGCAACCATAAGCAGGTTTGGCGGAACCCTGCCAAGGCTCACGCGCAGCTCATGGCCTCCACCGTGATCAAGTCACACACCGACCTCTGCGACGAGTTGCAGGAGTTCGACTCGGTACGTCTGCGCGAGAAGAACGGGTGGGGCGACAACTACCGCATGGTCGTGTACAAAGACGACCAATTCATCTACCTGCGCAGACTGCGCAACGAAGGCGCTGACACCAGCAGCCGCACCTCCGACCGCGTGTGCCGCCGCACCGGCAAGGTCTGGTCCTGGACGGCGGGCGGATGGGAGCCCTACGAGGCCACCCTGGAAGAGAGCCCTATGGTCAGCAAGAACCTGGACATCGCCGCAGGCCTCGGAGCGTAATATGACCCGCGACCAAGAGTACCGCCTCTACCGCTATAAGCTGGCTATGGACCTGCTCGACGGCGAGTTGGAGAACCCCAACGGCTTCGTGGAAGTCAGCGTCGAGGAGAGCCCAGGCATATACACCGCCGAGGAAGTCTTCAAGCCGGAGTACCGGGACGCTCGGGTGCGGTTCGCCATAGACACGTTGAAGGATCTAGGCCTGACCCCGCGCCGCGCCCGCGACATCTACGGCATGCAGGATGCTCGTCTGTTGCGGGAAATTGGCGGAGTAGACGCCAGGATTGTAGCGGGGTCTCCTCGCAGCGGTAGGCGTGGCCGTCCGCACCCTGGACGCCCCGCCCGCAGCGCTGATCAGGTTGCCGCAGACATGCGTGCGCTGGTAGAGATGGACGACCCGGCCCCGGTGGCCCGCAGCACCCCTAGCCAGTCCCTGCGGAGCCTGCTAGAGGCCGTGTGCAGCACACCCATGGCGCCATCCGTGCCAGAAGTGCCGGAGTGGGGCGACACCGTGCTGCCCGCCACCCGGCGCCTGTTAGAGGGCGCACCCGAGCCAACCTATAACCCGGACGGCGACATCGCGGACGACCTGCCCACCATGGCGGTAGACCGGTTCGGGGTGGAGTACGAAGTGCCACGCAAGGGCAAGAAGAGCAAGGACGGCAAATACTCGCTTACCGGCAAGAAGAAAGCACCACCTCCGCCCAAGCCGCAGCGCCGCTTGGTCGTGAAACGCAACAGGCCGCCAGTGGCGCCGGACGATTAACCCGACCTCGGGTAGACTGCAACCATCAACAACCAGGAGTACCACCAATGCCTACATTCCATAACACCACCGACGTGCTTGCGTACCAGGAGGGCGACGTTCGCTTCCTCCCGATTGCCCTGCCGTATGGCTTCAACCATTGGTCCGAGGCTGCACGTCAACTCCGCGAGGACAACCCTGACTTCTTCGCCGAGCGCGAGATCTGCTCTAAGAACGACACCATCGGCGTGATCGCGTGCCAGGACGCCAACGGCAACGAAGTCGTGCGCGGCTTCATGGCCATGTGCACCGGCTCCCGCTACGTCTGCACCGACTGGAAGCAGCGCCAGGGCACCCCGACCACCGTGCCGCAGGCCGACATCCTGGGCATCGCGGTGCGCAAAGGCCTCGTGACCCTGTTGAAGGTGAAGGTATGAATAAGCCAGCAGCAGTAGTCGCCACGCTGGGTGAGGTAATCGGCTTGGCCACCGATTACTACTTGGCCTTCGACTTGGCCAACAATACCCACGCAGGCATCACGATCAAGCAAGAAACGCCGATCCAGTTCAATGTTTTCGTAACGCACGCGGACCACCAACACCAGCTTTTGGCCGTAGCGGTGAGGGACGGCTTGGGCGAGTGGGGAGTCACGTTCATGGATCTGACCAACCCGCAATGGCTGGTCATCCAGGAGCGTAACCAGGGCTTCGGTGTAGCTCGGTACAGCTACCAGACCGCCGAGCAACTTTTCCGCGAATACGCCAAAGCGCACCACGCGGACGAGACGGTGACTTTCGTGAAGTCCTCCCCAGGCCGCACCGTCGTGCGCCGGGCGGTAGTGGTCGACGACCGCACCCTGAGCGCGGTGCCCTTCGGCGTGATCCTGGACGCACGCGTGATTCGTGGCGAGCGCATCTTTGCCCAGGACACCGAGCAAAACCCACGCTACGGCATCGACATCTACGGGTGACCCATGAACAAGCTCTCTCTCCTCGCAGCCCTGGTAAAAGACGCCTGGGCGAAGCGCAAGCAACGCAAGAAGGTAGGCAAGCTGGGGCTCTGGGTGGCCGGGGAGATCCTGGACTCGGGCGATGAGTACGTGGCCTACATCACGGTCAACGGCAAGGCCAACGCCGTCCTGGTGCGCAGCGCCTCGAAGGCCACGGCCATCTCCCGCCGCAAGCTGATCATCGACACCATGATGTCGGCATCGCGGGAGGAGGCCCAGGAGCAGATCCTCCGCAACCCCGTGCAATTGATTGCACGAACCCAGGGCGACGTTACCATCGTCAACCCCAAGGACCACTGATGCACGGAGCTGGACATGACCGCCAATCAATCACTGAACCTGGAGGAGGAGATCGCCAAGTTCCTGGCCAAGGGCGGTCAGGTCCAGGAGATCGAATCCAACCCATACCAGCCTCCCAGAATCCGCCAGGACGCCAGGGAGACGCGCAAGCCGCCACCGCGAAGACCCCGTAAGGTAGCCAAGGAAAACGGTCTATACGTCCTTACAGAGGACGCCAGAGCGTTGGCCAATAAATTCAAGCCAGTCATCAAAAAGTTGCTTGACGCCGGAATGAAGCTCACGGATATTCGCCGCGAAGTGGGCATAGACTGGAAGCCCGTAAGGGTGGCTGCGCACGAAGTAGGGTACCGACCCTTCAACCAACAAGAGCAGTACAAACGCGCCATGGCGCTATGGGCGCCGGTTGTTGAAGAGGTCGTGCAAGGCATCCTGGAGGGTGTGACACTTCGAGCCACCTGCCTGCGCCTGCGCGTCAGCGAGCCCAACGTACTCATCTACTGGGGCCGTTATATCGAGAACAACCCGCTCACCCCGGAACTCAGGAAAGGTCGCGGCTGTTACGCCCGTTGCTCGGACGAGGATATGCGCCTTGCGCTACAGCTCTACATAGAGCTGCATGGCTGCGGCATGCAACGAGCAGCCAAGGCCCTCGGGGTGGGGTGGCACAGAGCCGACCGCCTGTTGGCCGACCGCAAACCATACAAACCCCAGTGTAGGCCCACCCGGCAGTTGTAGTTGATAAGATCGGGACATCAACAACGAGGAACCACCATGTCCAACATAGACCGCTCATTCGTCCTATCCATCCTGGGCCGCCTTGACCGCTCGTATTTCCCATCGGTACTGCTCAACGTGGAGACCGCAGGCGTCGAGGGCGAAGACCGCGACTGGCACCTGTACGAGATCGGGGTAACCAACGGGGCGGAGATGTCCCTGGAGTACCTCAGCCCGCGCCTGAACGGCGGTATCGAGTGCCTCGCCAAGGCGTACCAGGAGATCTCCGTAGCCCTGGAGATGACCGCAGACAGCTTGGAGCTGGAAGCCCTGGAGCCGCTCCTGGCTGCCCGCAACACCATCGCCAAGCACCTCAAGAGCGAGTGGGACAACTTCCACACAGCCATCCTCGGGTGGACCTGCGGCATCCTCGGCATCCGGCCCTCGTACCTAGAAGGGAAGGGCGACGACTTTGACGCAGGCGCTCTGGCCGCAACTCTGCTCCTGTTGCTCACTCGCGGCAGGCCACACCCGTTCTGGGCCTGGGCGGTAGACACCTACCCTCGTAAGCGCAATGTAGGGCTGGGCGAGATCCGTGGGCTGTACCGCGAGTTCTGCCGCGAGATCCCGGCAGCGGAGCTGACCCAGCTCCAGGGCATGGGCGAGCTGGCCAGCATCGCTAAGCAGTACATCACCTGGGCGCGTGTCGAGTACGAGGACATGAAGCGCCGTATCGAGGTGAAGACCGCAGGCATGCCAATCCCCACCGAAGAGCTGGCGCTCTGGGTGGCCCACGATGTGCTCAAGGACTTTGGTGACTGACATGGCCAGGGATATTCGAGAAGGTCCGCACAACCGCATCGAGCGAGCCGAGGAAGAGATCCCGGAGTTCCTGGCCATCGCTCGCGAAGCGATCAACGAATGGGGAGCGGGCGGTAAGTACCTCCCGCAAGCCGTCGCGGAGGCCCTGGAGCGTGTGTACCAGCTGGGCCTCAGCCGCTCGCCTATCCCGGCACCCAAGACCCCAGAACCAACGGTGCTCCGCCGCACCCGCACGCAACCTGCTGCCGCTCCTGCATCACAGCGCGTGCGCAGAACCCGACCAGCCAACTGACGCAACACCTGGAGCAAACATGACCCCTCAAGAAGAGCTGTACCAGCAGGTGCAGGAAGCGTTCAAGGATTGCGTAGACGTTGGCTCGGGCGAGCTGCTGCGCTTCGCTACGGAGTACGCCATGGGCGGATCTGTAGACATCACCGTAGCCATCATCGGCCACTCCGCAGACCTGCACACCAATGAAGACCCGTTCAACTTTGAAGAGCGCACCTGGACTGAGCTTTTCGTGGAAGCCTGCCGCCGCACGTTCTACGACGAGCAGGGCTCCGCCAAGTACGGCACCCAGCACATCTACAGCAACCCTGGGATGCTCAAGCTGGTCACCGTCGAACTGATCAAGTACGCCAACACCATCAAGTTCGACGACACCCCGTTCGATCCGGTCGACCTGCCAGCCAACGTGTTGCAGTTCCCGGCACCCACCAAGACCAGACAGTGAGCTGACCTATGGGACTCTTGAACCCCACCCTCGTGCGCCTTAGCCCGCACTTCCTGCTCTCGGACTTCATGGGCAGCGATACGGTCTACAGCACCGGCTTCGCCAACGTCTTCAACAAGGTTGCAGGCCACGACGAGCGACTGGCCAACGGTAGAGCACTGTGCGAGCACGCCCTGGAGCCGATCCTTGCTCTGGTCGGGCCGATCTCGATCTCCTATGGGTTTATCAGCCTTGATCTGTCCAAAGAGATCGTCACCTACCAAGATCCGCGCAAGCCCTCCCACCACATGTGGAACCTCGGGGCGGCAGCGGACATCTGCCCGCATGCCTGGGTGCAGAACCTGTCTGGCCAAGTCAATGAGACCTGCTCGCCGATAGAGTTTGCGCTGCGGCACCTGCAAGACCTACCCCTGAGCCGCCTGATCACCTACAGCGAGTCGCCGTATATCTGCGTTGCGGTCAGCGCTGAGGAGGTCGCCAACGGCACCCCGCGCATGGCTTGGTACGAGAACCGCTACCAGGGCAAGAAGGGCGCGAAGCCCGACTATCGCAAGTACCCCAGCGCCACCACCCGAGCCAACGCCCTCAAGCGCCTGGACCAGGACGGCATGGACCATGCCTGGGAGGGCAAGGGCTTCCCTACGTACCACGGCGGCGGGCGGCGGCAGCTGCACCACATCCGCGTGTCCAAGTACACGATGCTCACCGACTGGCTGTACGACGAAGAGTTCGTGGCCGATGGGGTGAAGAACCTCCCGCCGATCTCCAACCCTGCGGTCTGGGATGCCTTCGTGCGGGTGGGCGAGGTGTACGACACCCTCATCGAGCTGACCGGCCTGCCGCGCTTCTCCATCGTCTCCGGGTACACCTCCCCGCGCAGCGCCGGGTGGCTGCCGAACCACGATTGGCGCGGCGACACCATCGAGTTCGAGCTGGTCCCTCCGGGCTACAAGACACCGGAGGACATCGTGATCTCCGTACTGTTCGGCGGCTGGCCGAAGGACACCTACATCAAGGCGAACGACGGACGCCTCCTGATCACTATCGAGCGATAGCCATGAAGCGGATCAACCTACGCAAAAGCCGTGAGCCGGAGGAAGGCCTGGAGAAGCCTGTCGAAGCAGACGCGAGCGGTCTGGTCTGGGAAGAGACAGACGCCAAGGTACCTACCGAAGATGTGCCCCACATCCCGGTGACCGTGGGTGCACAGAGGCCAGGGCAGCGCACCCTCCGCGACGCGATCATGGGCCGACAGTTCTACTCTGGCGGCTTTGTTAACGACCCAGCTATCCGCAACGTAAGTAACGCGGCGGAGGCCCTGCGTGAGGCGTTCGGCGGGATGGGCGCCGCGATCAGCAGGAGAGCCCCGTCGATCAACTCACCAATCCAGGCCAGGAACGGCGCACTCAGCCAGGATATGATCAATCAGATGATTGACAACCTGCGGGCGCCCAGCATGTTCGAGACCCTAAACGAGATGGCCTTCGCCGTGGACCTGGGCAGCGAGCGCGACCGCACGGTGATGACCGGGCTGCGTGTGCGCGAGGACAGCAACCTGCCACCCGACGTGATCATGGCGAGCACCGTGGAGCCTGGGGAAGGCGTGATCGCAAGGGCCGTGTACCGGGCACCTGTAAGCGTCCGGGCGGAGTCAATGCTTAGCCAGTACCGTGAACTGAGCACCCGTGCGTTGCAGCGAGAAGGCTTCCGCGACCACATCCTGGGGACACGCCGAGCTGAGGACTACATAGGCCGAACTGCCGACCTCACTACGTTTTTTGAACGCACGGCCTCACGGATTGATTACTTCCGCCTCTCCGAGCTGGTCTTCTGGGGACGCAACGTCAACCGCATAGCCATCTTCCTGCTCAGTGGAGAAGGCGAGGAGTGCATGGTCGGGTTTAAGATAGACAACCCACTAAGAAACGTGGCCCACGAACTCGACATGTCGCAAGACCAGAACCGCCGCCGCGCATGGGCTGTAGGTGAGCTGGTCGGCTGGGGCATGGCAGGAGCACGAGCATGAAGCGAATCAACTTGCGGCAAGCGCGCCGGGCGGAGTCCGATAAGCCAGCAGAGACGGTGTACTCCAACCACCTGGGCGAGACCATCACGCGCCGTCAGTACCAAGAGACCTACACCGGTCAGGTCATCAACGTGACGATCAACCCAGACCCTGCAATGGTGGAGGAGGGCGATTTTACCCGCCGCATCATGGAGACCATGCAAAGCAACAGGTCGCGTATCCGCGAGACTGTTGGCACGGGCGAGCCAGCTATGCGTGACGCGGTGAGCCCTTCCGAGTTCCGCTACAACACCCGCGACGAGGCTATCAACGCCGCGCTGCTATGGTTCCACCGCGACCGCCCTAACTACCACGGTGCGGCCCGCACCCCGAGCAACTGGAACCGCCCGTGCACCGGCAGGCTGCGCGGGGAGCTGACCACCGTGAACT